>Ga0209189_1000040_pt1 | contig 119998 bp, 189 predicted proteins | sample C_130820_EF_Meta_FD_187308 | JGI IMG/M metagenome (GOLD analysis project Ga0209189, IMG submission 187308) | Freshwater microbial communities from Lake Croche, Canada to study carbon cycling - C_130820_EF_MetaG (SPAdes) (version 3) | ecosystem: Environmental > Aquatic > Freshwater > Lake... | reverse complement strand
AGTTAATGTTTCACCAAGTGTAACGAGGTAATCATGCCAGTTATCGTCACACCACCAGCAGTTGTTAAAGTTCGTAATGGAGTTGCTACAAATCCTCAGGTAGCAGCTATTAACTATGGTGGTCAGAATCAATTAAAAACTGCATCCGATTTAAGTTTGGTCGGTGCAGTTGACGGTGGGGCAATTACCTATCATGCAAATACAGGTCTTTTTACCGTAAATGCAGTAGCTTCATCACTTACAACTGCGGATAACGGATTCTTTTAATGGCCAATACAGTCAATTTACAGATACTCCGTTCATATACAAATACAACACCAATAAGTTTACTTGATGGTCAGTTAGCCTATTCTTTTGTTTCCAATACACTTTTTATTGGTTCAAATACAGGTATTATACAAATTGGTGACCCATCAACAAAAGTCATAGCACAGTCAGCATACAATCAAGCAAACTCAGCAACAGTATTAGCACAGTCAGCATATAATGCCGCAAATGCAGCTGGTTCTAGTGCATATACTCAAGCTGCATTTAATGTAGCCAATACTGCTTCTGCAAACACCATCTATCTTCAAGGTGGTTTGAATTCAGCAAATGCTAATATTTCATTACTATTTAATTATTCTTTATCGTCTAATGCTAATGCTTCTGCTTTAAATGTTTACTCACAACAGATATACGCTTATGCAAATGCCGTAAATACTTATGCAGTTTCTGCTTATGCTCAAGCAAATGCAGCCGGTTCTAGTGCATACACTCAAGCGGCCTTTAATCAAGCAAATGCAGCCAATGTTTTGGCACAGTCAGCATATAATACAGCTAATACTGCTGGAGCTAATACCGTTTATCTTCAAGGTGGTTTAAATTCAGCAAACGCTAATATTACATTATTATTTGCTATTGATATTGCACAAAATACTAGTATATCAGCAATTAATACTTATAGTTACGCTTCATATTCTGTTGCTAATACTGCCAGTTCAAATACCGTTTATTTACAAGGTGCATTAAATTCTGCTAATGCTAATATTACCTTACTCACAGGTAATGTTTCACCAAATTTATACACAACTTCAATCAGTCCTACAGTCAATAGTATTGCAGTAGGTGGCGCCCCTGTTCAAAATGCTCAAGTGTGGTCAACATACACAATGACACAAGTTTTTGATGCAATATTATTTCCAACACTTGGTCCATCTTATACGGTACCTACTATTACTTTAAGTGCAAACAATACTGGAACATTTGAAATTGGACAATCAATTAATCAATCATTGACTGTAACAGGTACTAAAAATGATGCTGGTCCGTTTACTCAATTAAGAATAACACGAAATGGTACGGTGATTAATGCAAATAATAGCCCTCCAGCAACTGCAACTACGAATATAGGTCCACAATTTGGCGCTGCGGATCCAAATAATCCAAACTATTTCTACGCAAACACATATATTGATTCTAATACAATCGTATCAGGAACAACAACATGGCAAGGTTTAGGTAATTATAGTGCAGGCCTAGCAAAGTTAAATAACAAAGGTGCAACAGATTCTAATGCGTTTGCTGTGTTATCAACTACAAATCCACAATCAGCCAATGCGACCACGTTTGCATCTACAACATCTGTGATTACAGGTATTTACCCATATTTCTGGGGTGTTTCATCAACACAACCTACGGCCGCTTCAATCGCTACAGCTATACAAGCAGGTACAACAAACAGAGTTTTAGCAGTAGGTTCAGGAACATTAACGATTACCTTTAATGCTTCGTCACAATATGTTTGGTTGGCAGTTCAAACAGGATATGCCGCAAAGACAACTTGGTATAATACCGCTCTAAATAATGGTTTAATTGGTGCGGGACAATTTATTTTGGCTGGCGTATCACAAGCAGTAACTTCACCTAGTGCATATTGGTCTGGTGTAACATTTAATATTTACATATCAGGTTATGCTACCACAACCAGCGGTTCAATACAGTTCAGTTAATCCATGGCAATCTTATTAAACGACAATCTAAGTATACAAGCGCCAAAGTCGGCCGATTCAAGGTATGGTCCTCATGTTGATGTTGCTACTGCTCTAACTGCCGTCATTTTAGCAAATCGTTTTCAAGGTTTAACTGTAGGTATTATTAGTGGTGGTGCAATCGTTGAATACTGGTTTAGAGATGGTACGGCAGATGCTAACTTAATTCTCAAAGTAGAAAATACGGCAAATAATGCTTCATCTAATACTATTATTTTACAAGGTGGTTTAAATTCTGCCAATGCTAATATCACTCTATTATTTAATTATAGTGCTTCAGCCAATGCTAATGCTTCAGCATTAAATACATACTCCCAATCAGCATACGCTTATGCTAATGCTGTAAATACCTACGCATATTCGGCATACAATGCAGCTAATAATGCTGGTTCTGGTGCCTATTCACAAGCAGCCTTTAGTGCCGCTAACAATGCAGCCAATACGGCCAATTCAGCATCGGCCAATACCATATACTTACAAGGTGCATTAAATTCAGCAAACGCCAATATAAGTCTGTTGTTTAATTATAGTTCATCTGCTAATGCCAATGCTTCTGCATTAAATACTTATTCTACTTCAGCATATGCACAAGCAAATTCAGCATCAGCAAATACCATATACTTACAAGGTGGTCTGAATACAGCCAATGCTAATATTTCTTATATTTTGGCATATGGTTTAACGGCCAACGCTAACGCTTCCGCTTTAAATGTTTATACACAACAAGTATATGCTTATGCTAATGCTGTAAATACTTATGCTTATTCGGCATATGCGGCTGCCAATAATGCTGGTTCTAGTGCGTATACACAAGCTGCTTTTAATGCGGCCAACACGGCAGCTGCTAATACAGTTTACTTACAAGGCGGTCTTAATTCAGCAAATGCTAATATTATTGCCGTCAATACTTTTGCTCAATCGGCATATAATAAGGCAAACACAGGCGGAGGTGCAGGAGGCGGTACTTTTGTTATTGGCTTAAATAGTAGTGCATATACCGATTATGGTTGGATAGGTTATACTCCTGTTCCTATTATTTACGATTATGGAACTCTATAAATAATCTTATTACTTTGGAAAATAAATGGCTGCCAATAATTCTTTAACCGTTCAAATCAAAAGAGGTACTTCTGCTCAGACGGCCAGCTATACTGGTCCTTTAGCGGAACTGATTGTTGATACTGACCAGAAAACATTAACCATACAAGATGGTGTTACTCCTGGTGGTATCTATTTGTCACGTTTAGATTTTGCTCAAGCAGCCTATAATGCGGCAAATTCAGCAGGTTCTAGTGCTTTTGTTCAACAAGCATATAATCAAGCAAATATAGCAACAATTCTAGCACAATCATCATACAATTTTTCAAATGTTACAAACATATATGCTCAAGGCGGTTTTGCTCAAGCAAATTCAGCCAATGTTTTAGCGCAGTCTGCATACAATCAAGCTAACTCATCAAATGTTCTAGCACAATCGGCATATGCAAGTTCAAATACTAAATTTAGTTCATCAGGTGGAACAATTTCCGGTGCCGTTACAATTCAAAATGACCTAACAGTAACCGGTAACATTACGTTTACAGGTAATGTAACCTCGGTCACCGTTACAGGTAATACTGGTCAATTTTTTGGTTATTCTTCTAATGGATTCAATTCTTTATATACTGGTATTCCTACAGGTTATTTAATTGAACCTCAGATGATAACACAATTTACAGCTAACTATGATGGTTATGCTGGTGTTAACCATCAAAACATTAATTCTGGTGCAAATTCTTCTTCAGATATTTTTCTTACCGCAGATAATGGAACAGCAATTGAAGGATATGTTGATTTAGGTATTGGTAGTAGCACCTATAATTATCCTGGTTATGGTTTAATAAAACCAAATGATGGTTATTTTTATGTGTCTGGAAATACAACCACCGGTGGCGGTAATGTTATCATTGCAACATATTTAACTAATGATATTATATTTGCTACTAACGGTTTAGATACGCCTAATGAAGTCCTAAGAATTACGGCTGCTAATACTGTATTGATTAAATCTTCAATTGCAACAACCAGCAAAACATCTGGTGCGTTACAAGTTGTTGGTGGCGTAGGTATTCAAGGTGACGTTCAATCATCTAATGTATATTCACAAGGTATTAATTTATTAGCATATTCAAATACATTATATAATTTTACACAATCATCATACAATCAAGCAAATAGTACCAATACTTTTACGCAATCAGCATATAATCAAGCTAACGCATCAAATGTTCTAGCACAATCAGCATATAATCAGGCAAATACCCGTGCCTCTTCATCTGGTTATACCGTAAATTCAATTGTTTTTGCTAATACAACAGGATACATTTCAAATACAATAAATTTATCTTATTACACATCTAATAATACTTTAGTAACTACCAATGCTAATATTAAGTCAACAATTTTTGTAGCATACGGAACATCTCAAAGTCTTGTTGATATTTCTAAAATTGCTTTAGCTCAATCTTTTATTGTATAAATAACACTATGCCAATCAATTATAATAATTATCTCGCCAACAATGTGACAACTTCAACGGTTGTTTATAATCCAACAACATCAGGTGTACAAGCCACGATGGTAGGATTACTCATTTGTAACAATACTGCAAACACGGCAGTTGCAAATGTTACATTAGCAAATACAACATCATACACAGCAAACATAGCAAGAAATATTATTATACCTGGCGGAACTTCTTTAAGTTTAATTGACTCCAACAAAATTGTTGTCGGTCAAGGTAATTTTGTCAACGTATCATCATCATTTTCTGTTGATGTGATTGTTTCTTCAATTGAGGTGACCTAATGAGTTCTTTTGGTTTACAATATCCTGATAATGCAACTTTATTCACCGGAACATTAACAACTACTGGTGCTGGTCCAGCAATTGATACCACAGGTTATGTTCAAAGTGTTTGGCAAGTTTCGGGTAACACATTTTCTGGTATCATAACAGTTGAAAATTCTTTAGATGGCGTGTATTGGACACCAACATTTGTCACAGAATTGGCCAGTTTAGGATCAAAATCACAAATTGAAGTTGATGGTGTTTATCTAGTTAAAGCTGATAGTCGTTATATTCGTTATAACGTAACAAATATTTCTGGTGCCGCAACACTATTGATTTTAGGTAATAATTACTTGTCAAGTAATCCTGTTGACCGTTTATCGTTAGCCATGGATGAGACAAATAACTCACCATTAAACGTCAAGCTTCAGCTACAGAACTCAGGTATCAAACAAGATTTATCAGGTGCATTTATATTATCGGATGCACCGCAACCCACAACGGTTATTCAAGGTGTTAATGCTCCAACAATTATTGATACACAAGGTTACCAGACTATATCTTTTACAACAGGTACAGGTCTTGTTGGAACAGTTGCAGGTTCAAATGATGGAATTACATTTAACAATATAACTGGGTATAACTTATCAACTGCTGTAGCAACTACCGCATTAGCAGCTGTAGGCAACTTTGTATTTCCATGTTTAACTCGTTACATAAAAGTTACTGCATCAGTTGCGGGTCAATTTACATATTATTTAAGAAATCAACCTTATACAAATACTCAAGTAAACTTACAACAAATTGCTGGTGCAACAACTTCGGTTACAACTGCTCAGTTAGGTATGAACATTGTTAACATAGCTAATACCGCTGCTGTAACAGGCGGTATTGCAGGTACATTAGCTGTTGGTGGTACAAGTGCCGTAGGTGTTGCTCCTGCAAATAACCCACTTGTTGTTGGTGGTGTAGATCCTACAGGTTTGGCAAGAAGGGCAACTACAACCATGTTAGGTGATTTAATTACATCTAACAGAACAATACCAACAAGTAGTGCTGCATTATCTTCTGCCACTACAGGTAATACTCCAATAGGTGCGGCTGGTTATAACAACCAAGTACCACAGACTACTCAAGATACCTCGCAGTTTGAAGGACAGAATCAGGTTGAATTGTTGGCACAAATATTACAAGAAATGAAAATACTAAACCAACAGTTATATGAGTTACCTAAAATATTGGCTGGTGCTTTACAAGGTTCCACAGTTCCTACTACAGGTACAATCGTTCAATTAGGTGACGAACCAACACAAATGCGTAACGATGCATCATTATTCATAAACCAGCAGTAAAAATTATTTTATATAAATATATAAATACATCAACGTGTAGTAATTAAATTATTAATAACAAGGAGATTTAGAGAATGTTAATTCAAAACCAAGTAGGTCCAGTAGCGACCACAACAAGTATTTCTGCTGGCTTACAAGCCCCTGCTCGTGCAGGACAATTAGGGGACATGATTGTTTCAGAACTTCATGGTCGTTATTATGAAACAACTTACAGACGTAACGGATTTGTTGCAGCCAACCCAACTGGTGTGACTACTGTTGCGTTTACATCAGGTACTACTATAACTGGTGTTACTGGAACTATACTTTATAATCCAATTGGTTCTTTAGTTAACTTAGTGGTAAACAAAATTGGTTTTGCATTTCCAGTAATCAATACTACAGTTAATACTGTTATTTTAGCTGCTGGTTACAATGCAACAACTGCACCATCTGCCACTACAGCATTAACTGTCCGTTCTAACTTTGTTGGTGTTGGTGCGGCTGGTACTGGTTTAGTTTATTCTGTTGCTACTTTACCAACAGCTCCTAACACGATTGCACAATTAGCATCTATGCCAACTGCAACAACTTTACCAGCTACAACATTGTATGATTTAGAGGGTTCAGTTATATTACCTGCTGGTGCATATTTGTGCTTGATTACTTCTGTTGCTACTGCTGCATCTGGTTTTCAAGGTTCAATTTCATGGGAAGAAGTTCCAGTTTAATTTAATTGAGTTATTAAAGACCACCTACGGGTGGTTTTTTTACATCAAAGGTTCCTATGACAATTGAAGAAATAATTGTAATTTTACAAAATAAAGTTACAGGATTACAGGCAGCTAGGATTGCTCTTGCACATCAAGGCAATCTACAAGCCGTTATTGACATTGATAATGAGATATTGTCTACACAAGGTACTTTAGAGAAATTAAAGTCTTTAAATTAATAAGAAGTGATTAAAGAAACCACCTTCGGGTGGTTTTTTTGTTTCCACGATATACATAAATACTTCCATTAAGAGGAGAAATTGATGGCAACAATAACTAATAGGAAAGATTTCACCGATTATTGCCTGCGTAGATTAGGATTTCCTGTGATAGAAATAAATGTTGACCGGGATCAAGTATCAGACCGTATTGATGACGCTTTGCAATATTGGCAAGATTACCATTTTGATGGTTTACAAAAAGTATATTACATCAAAGGTATACAACAGACAGACATTACACAAAAATACTTAGATTTAAGTAATGCTAAAGATGCTGATGGTAATTCTATGGAAATTGTTGGCATTACTCGTATATTTCCCATTACCGATTCGCAAGCCTCGGTAAATATGTTTGATTTGAGATATCAATTACGATTAAATGAATTGTATGACTTCACCTCCGCATCATACGTCAACTATACATTAACACAGCAACACTTACGTTCACTAGAATTGATGTTTACTGGAGAGGTTCCTATTCGTTTTCAAAGACATATGCAGAGACTATATATTGATTGGTCATGGGGTAATGATGTGTATGTCGGTAATACTGTTATTGCCGAAGCGTATGCGGTAATTAATCCAGATGTTTATACCAGAGTTTGGAACGACCGTTGGATTAAAGAGTATGCTACCGCTCTTATTAAAAGAACATGGGGAAACAACCTCAGTAAATTCGCTGGTCTACAATTACCAGGTGGCGTTACCTTAGATGGTAAAACAATTTACACCGAAGCGGTAGAAGAAATAGAAAGACTAGAGAAAGAAATGGAAAACAATTACGGTGCTCCTTTGGAATTTTTGATGAATTAATATGCCTACAAATTTTTATTTTAATTCTTATGGCGGTCTATCCGAACAACGAGTCATTGAAGATTTAATATGTGAATCTATCAAAGTTCAAGGATTTGACACCTATTATCTACCTAATGATAACGACCAAGCTCGTGATTTATTATTAGGTGAGGATCCTGTCAAAAAATTTGAATCTGCTTTTCCTTTAGAAATGTATCTTTCAAATTCAATGGAATATTTGGGTGAAAAAGAATTCTTCTCTAAGTTTGGTTTAGAAATTAGAAATAATGTCAATGTAATTGTTTCAAGAAGGTCATTTTCAGAAAGAGTTCCACAAAATAGTTTTACACGACCAAGAGAAGGTGATTTAATTTACATACCTTTTTTAAATGGTACAGGTGAATTATTTGAAATTAAATTTACCAATCAAACAAAAGATTTCTTTATGTTAGGTAGAAAAGTTCCTTATTTTTATGAATTAGAGTTAGAGAAATACAGATTTTCACAAGAAGTTATTTCTACTGGTATTGAAGATATTGATTCTGTTGTTACTGATTCTGCTTACACGATACATTTACATATAAGTTCAGGAAATAATATTAATTACAATATTAAAGAATTTGTATATCAATCATCAGATGGTACAGCAAATAATATTTTTGCTTCTGCTACCGTTCAAAGTTGGATACCTTCTTCAAAGACACTATCTGTTACCAACATTTTTGGTGAATTTATAGCTAATAATAATATTGTAGGTTCAACCAGCGGTGCTTTATGGTCTCTTGGTAATTTTGATCCGTTGGAGAGTCCAGCGAAAAAAGAAGGTTATGATAATATTACAATTAAAGGTGAAGCAAATACAGTTTTGGTTTCAACAGAAATAAATCCAATAGGTAAAATATAATGGCCAATGTTTTCTATAATCGTATTATACGAAAAATGATTGTTGGTTTTGGAAGCATCTTTGATAATATTACATTGGTTCGTTATAATGAAGATGATTCAGAACAAGAAAGATTTATTGTTCCTATTGGGTTTGCAAGTAAAGAAAATTATGTTGACCGTTTATCTGATGACCCAAATTTAGATAAGAAAACTAGAATTACTTTGCCAACAATGGCTTATGAAATGACTGGTATTTCTTATGACACATCAAGAAAGCAAAATACTAATATACAAAACTTTGCACAAACACCGACAGGAGTAAAATCTCAATACAATCCTGTGCCTTATAATTTTAATTTTTCATTATATCTTTATGTAAGAAACATTGAAGATGCTTCACAAATCATTGAACATATATTGGCTTATTTTACACCAGATTACACATTAAAATTAAATTTAATACCTGAAATGGGTATCATTAAAGAAGTTCCTATATTATTAAACGATGTTTCACAAGAAATTACTTCAGAAGGTGACAGAAGTATTGATACAAGAATCATTATTTGGACATTAAATTTTACAGCCAAAGGATTTATTTACGGACCAACATCGTCAACGGGTCTTATTAAAACTTCTATTACAAATGTTCTGAATAATATTCAAGGCGAAAATTCTGTTATCTTTAATGTGGCAAATACAGGTATTGGAACTTATCAAACCGGTGAAATTGTTTACCAAGGATACTCACTAAATACATCAACAGCAACAGGAAAAGTATTAGAGTTTAAAACAATTGGAACAAAAAAAGAATTAGTACTAACAGATATATCTGGTAATTTTGTTTCAAATCAACCAATTATTGGTTCAAAAACAAATGCAAATTATACATTTACTTCATATTATGTAAATTCACATCAATATGCTAAAATTACTGTAGTTCCAAATCCAACCACAGCAAACGCTAACAGTAATTATACCTATACAACTACAATTCAAGAATATAGATAATAATATAAAATGAATAATTTTGATAAAAACATGGAAAAAATCTTTGATGTTCCTGCAAAAGAGACTAAAGATTTACCTGTTGTGACTAAAACTACACCACTTTATAACGCACCTAATATTGAAGAAGATTTAGGTGACGCTTATCAACAGTCAAGAGAAAATCTTCAAGGCATTATTGACCAAGGCCAAGAAGCAATGCACGAAATTTTAGAGATAGCAAAAGCAGGTCAACATCCTCGTGCATTTGAAGTTTATAGCGGCCTACTCAAAAATATGGTAGATGCCAATAAAGAACTTCTTAGTATTCAAAAAACAATGCGTGATATGGACAAGAAAAAAGAAGTCAACAATACCAATATAGATAAAGCAATTTTTGTAGGTAGTACCAATGAACTGGCTAAATTTCTAAAAGACAATGGCAACAAATAATAAGCAAAGCTACCGTGACAACCCACTACTAAAACGAGTTGGGGTTTCACTTAACTATACACAAGAAGAACTTGAAGAATACATTAAGTGTTCTAAAGACCCTATCTATTTTACCAAATATATCAAAATTATTACACTAGATGATGGTGTGGTACCTTTTGATATGTATGATTTTCAAAAGGACATGATTAAGACGTTTCATGATAATCGTTTCGTCATTACAAAATGTCCAAGGCAAGTTGGAAAATGTTTTCAACTAAATACTCCTATACGGTTAAAAAACAAAAAAACCGGAGAAATTATTGAAACTACAGTAGGAGAATTTTATGAACAACAAGCTGCAAAAAAATCAAAGTTATTACCAAAAAAATAAAGATAAAATACTAGCACAACATCAAGCTATTAGAAACGCAAAATATGAAGGATTGATTGAAGGGTATGATTATATTGTGTGCAAAGAGTGTGGTTTTAAAAGTTCAGAATTAGCAACACACATAATCAACAAACATAATATGTCTGTAAATGATTATAAAAATAAACATAATGTTACAACAATTAAATCACAAAAATCAATTGATAGGTTAAAAGGAGAAAATAATCCGGCTTTTCAACATGGCGGTAAATATTCACCTTTTTCCGATAAGTTCATTAAAGGAATAAATCATATTGAAGAAACAAAGAAAAAAGCCAAACAAAATAAAAAAATATTAAATAAAGATAATACAAAATTAGAATATTGGTTAGAAAAAACAAATGGTAATGAAGTAGAAGCCAAAAAATTATTATCAGAAAGGCAATCAACTTTTTCTTTAGAAAAATGTATAAAAAAATATGGCGTTGAAGAAGGTACAAAAAGATGGAATAAAAGACAAGAAAAATGGTTGAAATCTTTTCCTAAATCTAATTTTAGTAAAATATCACAAGAATTATTTTGGAATATTTGTGATAATTTACCTTCTTTAGATAATATTTATTTTGCTGAATTAAATAAAAATAAACAAAAAGATGATTCTGGTAAAAATTACGAATATACTTTATTATTGTCAAACAGGTCAATAAAACCTGATTTTATTAATGTTTCAACCAAAAAAGTTATTGAATTTGATGGTGAATATTGGCATAGTGTTAAAAATAAAAACTATACTTTTATAATTGAAAAAGATAAAAATAGAGAAATTGATTTAAATAATAATGGTTATAAATTATTAAGAATAAAAGAAAATGATTATAAAAACGACAAGCAAGGTACAATACAAAAATGTATAAACTTTCTGACACAATAGAAAGAAAATTTGTAGATTCAATTGATTTAGATGATGAATGGGAAATTGAATCCGATTCTGGTTGGGTACCTGTAACTCAAATTCATAAAACCGTTGAATATCAAGAATGGTATATTGAAACGGAAGATGGTTCATATTTAATTTGTGCTGATACTCATATTCTCTTTGATGAGAGTTTAAATGAAATTTTTGCTAAAGATTTAATTACAAATAAATCGTTTATCATGACTAAATCAGGTCCACAATTAATTACAAAAGTAATTCAAACAGAAGAATATTCTCATATGTTTGATTTAACTATAAATTCTGATGACCATAGATTTTATACAGGTAATATATTATCACATAATACAACCACAGCAGTTGCATATCTTTTATGGACTATATTATTCCAAGACGCACAGACGATTGCTATTCTTGCCAATCGTGGTGATACTGCTCGTAAAATTCTACAAAAACTTCAGTTGGCCTATGAAAATTTACCTATGTGGCTACAACAAGGTGTTGTGGAATGGAACAAAGGTCGTATTGAATTAGAAAATAAATCGGTTATTATAGCAGACTCAACATCTTCATCAGCGGCTCGTTCAGGTTCTTTTAACATTGTGTTCTTAGACGAATTTGCTTTCGTGCCTTCAAATATTGCCTACGAATTCTTTACTTCTGTTTATCCTGTGATTACTGCTGGTACAAAAACAAAGATTTTAATTGTATCTACACCAAACGGTATGAATCTTTTCTACAAGATTTGGCAAGACGCACTGAATAAAAAGAACAATTATGTACCATTTGAAATTCATTGGTCGCAAGTTCCTGGTCGTGATGAGGCTTGGAAAGAAGAAACAATTCGTAATACTTCAGAAAGGCAGTTTGACCAAGAATTTAATACCACGTTCTTAGGTTCTTCAAATACTTTAATATCTGGTAAAAAATTACAAGAAATAAGTTATGTGGATGCTATTGCTGAACATGATGAGTTAATGATATTTGAACATCCAATCAAAGAAATTGAAGATGAGCCCACAAAAGACAATTTATATTGTATTACCGTAGACGTTTCAGAAGGTCGTAATCTAGACTGTTCTGCTTTTAATGTGATTAATATTTCCACTACTCCTTATAAACAGGTAGCAAGATACAAAAGTTCTACTGTGTCACCTATGTTATTACCAACTCATGTATATAATGCGGCAAAGTATTATAATGACGCATATATTCTCGTTGAGATTAATAACAATCCACAAGTTGCTGACATTTTACACCAAGACTTTGAGTATGAAAATCTTTGGAAAGTGTATACGGGTAATAAAAAACCACAAAAATTATCAGAAGGTTTTCAAAGAGGCACACAAATGGGTCTCAAAATGTCACCTCAAGTCAAACGAATTGGTTGTGCCAATTTAAAAACTTTGATTGAAGGTAACAAATTACTTGTAAATGACTTTGATACCTATTCAGAATTAACTACTTTTGTTTCACAGAAAAATTCTTTCTCTGCCGAATCTGATGCCAATGATGATTTGGTGATGAGTTTGGTCATGTTTTCATGGGTAACATCACAAGATTATTTCAAAAAAATTGTCAATCACGATATTCGTAAGCAGATTCAATTAGAAAATATGAATCAGGAATTTGAAGAAGTATTGCCTGCACCAGTCATAGATAATGGTTTAGATGTACCTTTTGACTTGATTGATGGTGATTTATGGGAAAAAGCAGGTAGTGGTGAAGTTTATGCTAATTATTTTAGAGAAATGAAAAGATAAAACTCTAAATAACCGCTTTCATAAATATATTCATAGTAATCTAGTTGCCAAACATTCATAACATAATAATTTAAGGAGAACACAAATGGCATATTCAATCTCTCCAGGTGTTTCAGTATCGGAAGTTGATTTAACGACTGTAGTTCCGGCCGTACTGACAACAGCAGGTGCTTTTGCAGGAGCTTTTAGATGGGGTCCAGCAAATAAAAGAGTTTTAATTACCAATGAAACACAAATGGTAAGTACTTTTTTTAGTCCAGATACAAATACAGCAGTTTCTTTTTTTACTGCTGCATCTTTCTTAGCATATGGTAATAATTTAACAATCGTTAGACCAATTGGTCCTAATCATAAAAATTCTTCCGCTAACGCTAATGCTTCTATTGCAATTGCAAATGAAGATACGTTTGAATATAGTTATTTAAATACCACAACTAATGCAAACATTGCTGGTCCTTTTATAGCTCGTTATCCTGGCGCTTTAGGTAATTCATTAACAGTTTCAATAGTTGATGCAAATACATACTCAAATACATGGAATGTAAATGGTGTAGGTCTTGCTACAAGAATTCCTGTTGCTCCTAATACTTCTATTCAAGCAGCTGGTGCTGGTGCTTTATACGACCAAGTTCACGTTGTAGTTGTGGATACTGGTGGTTTATTTACAGGCGCAAAAAATACTATTTTAGAAGTGTTTCCGTTTTTATCTAAAGGAGCGGATGTTGATGATTCTTTAGGAAACTCAAATTATTACAAAAATTATATTTTCAGAAATTCAAAATATATTTACGCTATGGATCCACCAAATTATGCAAACACATCCACAACTTGGGGATTAAATGCAACAAATATAAATTTTGCTAATTTAACAAGCGTACAGACAATTACTTTAGGTGGTGGTGCTGATTCTAATATTTTAGACGCAAATACACAAACTGCATATAGTTATTTTACTAACGCAGACGAAACAAATATTAATTTGGTTATTTCTGGCGATGCTTCTGTTGCAACTCAACAGTATATTATTGATAATATTGCAAATCAACGTCAAGATTGTTTAGCGTTTGTTTCACCGCCTTCATCCTCTGTTGTTAATCAACCAGGTAATGAAAGTGCTAATATTACAACTTGGTTGAATCAACTAGCTCGTTCAACATCTTACGCTGTTGCTGATTCTGGTTGGAAATATATGTTTGATAAATTTAATAATGTATATCGTTGGATACCTTTAAATGGTGACATAGCAGGTCTATGTGCGTATACCGATGCCGTTCGTGACCCATGGTATTCACCAGCTGGTTACAATCGTGGTAATTTAAGAAATGTCGTTAAATTGGCATGGAATCCAAATAAAACTTATCGTGATGTCCTTTATGGCCAAGGTGTTAATCCTGTTGTAACATTCCCAGGACAAGGTACCGTATTATTTGGCGATAAGACATTGTTAAGTCAACCATCAGCCTTTGACCGTATTAATGTTCGCAGATTATTCTTAACTTTAGAAAAGTCAATTGCAGCTGCATCTAAATTTTCTTTATTTGAATTTAATGATGTGACAACAAGAAATCAATTTATTGCTCTTGTTACACCTTTCTTGAGACAAGTTCAGGCACGCCGTGGTATCTATAATTTCCGTGTTGTTTGTGATGGTACAAATAATCCACAACAAGTTGTTGATTCTAATCAATTTGTTGGTGATATTTACATTCAGCCTGCTCGTTCTGTTAACTTTATTCAGTTGAATTTTGTTGCTGTAAGAACTGGCGTAGACTTCCAGACTATTGTTCAGAATGCTTGATAAATAAAAATAACAGGAGAAAAAAATGGCATTTAATGTATCTCAATTTAGGTCAAATTTATTATTTGACGGCGCTCGTCCAAACCTTTTTGAAGTTAATTTAGGTTTTCCGTCAGTAGTAACTGATGGTACAACATCAGGACAAAAAGCCTTATTCATGGCCAAAGCAGCACAATTACCTGGTTCTTCAATAGGTACTGTGCCAATGTATTATTTTGGTCGTGAATTAAAGATGGCAGGTAATAGAACATTTACTGATTGGACAGTAACGATTATTAACGATGAAGATTTTGCAATTCGTAATTCTTTAGAAGTTTGGTTAGGTAAAATTAATAGTCACGCAGGTAATATTCGTGCGGCTACTACAAATACACCTTTAGGTTACACAGCCGATTCTTCCGTAGTTCAATATGGTAAAGATGGTTCCATATTAAAACAAATTAATATGGTTGGTATGTTTCCAATAGATATTTCACCAATCGATTTAGGTTGGGACCAAAATGATGCTATTGAAGAATATCAAGTAACATTTGCATACCAATACTGGACTTCAGACGTTACAGATTCCTAATTTGTATTTTTTTATGAGAGGGTCTCGGCCCTCTCTTATGTTTTTTTGAATTGAAATGGAATAGATAATATGGCAAATAACAATAAATTTTCACTCTTTGGTTTTAGCATCTCCCGTGAAAAAGCGGAAGATGACCAAAAGGTTCAACAATCATTTTCTCCTCCAAACAATGATGATGGCGCCTTAACCATTACCTCTGCGGCTTATTATGGAACATATGTTGATTTAGATGGTACCGCTAAGAATGAGGTTGAACTAATTTCTCGTTATCGTGAAATGGCCATGCAACCTGAAATTGAATCTGCTATTGATGATATTATCAATGAAGCAATTTGTACCGATGATGATGGTAAAAATATTCAAATTGTTTTAGATGATTTACAACAACCAGACAAAATCAAAAAAGCAATCAAGACAGAATTTAATAACATTCTAAAATTACTCAATTATAGTAACCTAGCACAAGACATTTTTCGTAGATGGTATGTAGACGGTAGGATGTATTACCACATTATTATTGACCGTGAAAATCCAGTTCAAGGTATCCGTGAGTTACGTTACATTGACCCACGCAAGTTGAAAAAAGTTCGTGAAATCAAAAAGAAAAAAGATGAACGTACCGGCGTTGAGGTAATGAACATTATTAATGAATACTATATCTATAATGATAAAGTGGTAACTGGTGGTTCTTCTAACTTTGGTCCTGTAGGTGTTCGTATTACAACAGATTCTATCATCTCCGTTGTATCAGGACTCATGGATTCACGCCGTGCTGTAGTTCTATCATATCTACACAAAGCAATCAAACCACTCAACCAGTTGCGTATGATTGAAGATGCAACGGTTATCTATCGTATTTCTAGAGCACCCGAGCGTAGAATCTTTTATATTGACGTAGGTAATTTGCCTAAATTAAAAGCAGAACAATATCTTCGTGATATTATGGTGAAGTATAAGAACAAATTAGTATATGATGCCAACACAGGTGAAGTTCGTGATGACCGTAAATTTATGTCTATGATGGAAGACTTTTGGTTACCTCGTAGAGAAGGTGGCAAAGGTACAGAGATTACAACATTACCTGGTGCACAAAACTTAGGTGAATTAGAAGATGTCAAATACTTTGAAAAGAAATTATATAAAGCGTTATGTGTTCCTGTTTCTCGTTTAAATCCAGAAAGTTCTGGTTTTTCATTAGGTCGTACCAATGAGATTACCCGTGATGAATTAAAGTTTGCTAAGTTTGTTGATAGACTTAGAAATAAATTTGCTGATATATTTGACCAAGCGCTTCGTGTTCAATGTGTACTAAAAGGTATTTGTACCGATGATGAGTGGTTAGATATCCGTGAACACGTTTATTATGATTTCATCAAAGACAATAACTTCACAGAACTCAAAGATGCTGAATTAATGAAAGAAAGATTGGCATTGTTAGAACAAGTTGACCCGTATACCGGTCGTTACTTCTCACAAGCGTGGATACAAAGACAAGTATTACGTTTAACTGATGACCAAATTAAAGAAATGCAATCAGAGATTGATGAAGAAAAAGAAAATGGATTAGGAATGCCTAATCAAGTCATGAACAACGTGGCACAACAATCTATGATGAATCAACTTCCTACGCCGCCAGATGAAAGCGAACAGGCAGACGAATAAATTTGTATTATAAATATCATATAACACACCTTAATTGGAGAAAAAAATGGCAGATTATTCAACAAAACAAATTATTGATTACGCATATGATGACGAAGGCGTAGAATTCCGCAAAGCATTATACGCATCAATTCATGACAAAGTTGCAGCAGCAATTGAAGCAAAGAAACAAGAAGTTGCTGAAAATTTACTTGGTCTGAATGATAATGAAGAAGAAGAATTTGATGGCGAAGAAGAACAAGAAGAAGTTACAATGGAAGAAGAAGTTGAAGAATTGGACGAGATGGATAGTTATCCACATCCAGATAGTAAAGAGGGCAAAGAATTATTAAAAATGAAGATGAAAAAAAAGTCTGAGAAACATTCAAAAGATTTAAAAATGCCGTCCGCTAAAGAAACCTTAGGTAATCTCTCTAAATCATTTAGTAAAATGAAGTAAGAACTAAAACAGATGAAATTATTTTCCAATTTTCGTCAGCAATTAGATGAGGCTAAAGGTAAAAAAAATTCCAAAACTTCATCTTTACCGGCAGTATTAGTGATGAAAAGACAGTCAATGAGACAGTATCCAGGTAACAAAACGATTGCTTTATATTATATTAGTGCAATAGATAAATATGTTACCATTCCATATAATATGGATGAAATATTAGGCGTAACAGAAGAAAACAATTTAGGATAAAGAATGCCAAATAAATTTACATATCAAGTATTGAGAGATACAACAACCGATGCGGTTATTAAGATAACAGGCCAGTTTGATGGTTCCGGCCAAGAATCAAACAATGTTCGCATCGTTGCAAATTCTTTATATGGTGCTTTGGCAACCAATGGTTTCCCTGTAGTAAACACAGCAGGTTTCATAGCAAATACTACTTTACCATATTACAACATTCAATTAACTGCTTGTCAATATTTCGTAAACATGGGAACTGGAAATCCTCCTGGTGCCGTTGAAGTTTTTTGGGCTGGCGATGTTGCCGCAAACAATGCTACCATTTTCTATCTAAATGGTAATGGCGAATTTGGTAGTCAACAAAATCCTGCTATTCTAAACAACTCACCAAAATCAAATGGTAATATAGGTATTATTACTTACGGTGCGACTGCAAATACAGCATACACAATTATGATTTCTCTCCGTAAAGATAACGCATACTACCAACGTGGTCAGTTTAATGACCCTGCCGCATTTAATTACGGCCTATATTCAGGCAAACCATAATAACGGAACAATAATGAAACTTATTAAAGAAATCCAAGAAACAGTTCATTATGAAATGATTGAGGAATCTAGTGGCAAAAAATCTTTATTCATTGAAGGTCCTTTTTTAGTTTCCGAAAAAAAGAATAAAAATGGTCGTTTGTACGAATACGACACTATGAAAAAAGAAGTTGCTCGTTATTCAGAAGAATATATAAACAAAAATCGTGCTTTTGGAGAATTAGGTCATCCTGAAACTCCTACTATCAATCTTGACCGTGTGTCTCATATGATTGTATCTTTAAGTGAAGATGGTAATCAATGGATTGGTAAAGCAAAAATTTTAGATACACCAATGGGAACAATCGCAAAACAATTAATTGAAGGCGGTGCTCAGTTAGGCGTATCATCAAGAGGCATGGGTTCATTGAAAAACATTAACGGTGTTAATGTTGTTCAGAACGATTTTTATCTAGCCACAGCGGCAGATATTGTAGCAGACCCTTCTGCGCCTGGAGCATTTGTTCAAGGCATTATGGAAGGCAAAGAGTGGATGTTAGTCAATGGCGTATGGACTGAACAATATGTTGAAGAAGCTAAAAAAGAAATTAAACAAGCTTCCAGAAAAGATATTGAAGCGGTAAGTTTACGCATTTTTGAAAACTTCATCAAACGGTTATAAAAAACTTTAATTATAAATATCCAATATAAATCAAGGAGATTTTCAAAATGTCATCAAAATTTAATTTATCTGACGCTGCCAAAGAAATTTTAAGCGAAGGTTCAAAAGAAACCTTTGATAGTAATATCGCTTCAAAAAAAGGTCAACGTGAATTAACTAATCCCGATAAAGTTGGTGTTAGTCGTATAGATTCTAAAACTGCATATGGTACAAACGATGCTGGTAAAATTGGCGATTCACCAAATGATGTTAACGATCCGTTACCAGATTATTTCAAAGGTACTAAAACAGCAACTCCTCCAGGTGCAACACCTCCTGTAGGTTGTGAACCAATGAAAACATTGCCACGTCAACCAGGTCAAGAAAAAGCAGGTGACGTTGATAAACCAGGCGAGATGGGTTCATATCAAAATGTAGAAACCCCTTATGAAAAAATTCGTGACCGTGCAGTTCACAAATTACCAACAAACACATGGCAAAAAAATGCAAATGCTAATTTTCAATCTTATGGTGGTCAAAGTGAAGAAACTGAATTTGATGACGAAGAAACAATTTCTGAAGAAGGAATGAAAATGGAAAAAAAGAAAATGATGCAAGATAAGATGAAAGAAAAAATGAAAGAAGATATTGATGCTCTTTTATCTGGCGAAAATCTTTCTGAAGAATTTGTTAATAAAGCCACTACAATTTTCGAAGCAGCTGTTATTGCTCGTGCAGAAGAAGTTATTGCCGAAGCAGAACAAGAATTAGTAGAAGAATTTGAAATTGCCGTAGAGCAAATTAAAGAAGAATTAGCATCTAAAGTTGATGACTATCTTAACTATATGGTAGAAGAATGGATGCAAGAAAACCAATTAGCAGTTGAATCTGGTTTGCGTTCTGAAGTAACTGAAGATTTTATTAATGGTCTGCGTGATTTATTTGTTGAACACTATATTGACATTCCTGAAGATAAGGTTGATGTCGTTGAAGGTTTAAGTGCTAAAGTTGAAGAACTTGAGGATGCATTAAATGAACAAATTCATCGTGGTATCCAATTATCTAAAGAATTAAACGAACAGAAAAAAATTGAGGCTATCTACACAGCGTGTGAAGGCCTGTCGCAAACCCAAGTAGAAAAATTAAAATCGCTCGCAGAGAACGTAGAATTTACTACTGAAGAAGAATTTGTAGAAAAGTTGGAAGTAATAAGAGAATCTTATTTTTCTTCTAACGTAAAATCTGCTGATAATTCTGCACTGGATGATGAAGTTGAAATTGAAGAAGAAAAAGTAAAATATAAATCTTCTGATAATTTAATGGAAGCATATTCACAAGCAATTTCTAAAACTTTGGTAAAATAAATAAATTACCAAAATAAAAATACAAAAAACAAGGAGATTTAAATGTATTTAACAGAAGAACTACAACAAAAATGGCAGCCAGTTCTGGATCATCCAGAACTAGAGTCCATCAAAGACCCATACAAGAAAGCAGTTACTGCACTTGTTTTGGAAAATCAACAGCAAGCTATGTCTCAAGACCGTCAGTCATTGAACGAAGTTAACACAGTTGTTCCAACAAACGTAACTGGCGCTAACATTTCTAACTTTGACCCAATCTTGATTTCTTTAGTTCGCCGTGCATTACCTAACTTAATCGCTTATGACGTTGCTGGTGTTCAACCAATGACAGGTCCTACAGGATTAATTTTCGCAATGCGTGCTCGTTATGCTACACAAACAGGTACTGAAGCTTTCTACAACGAAGCAAACACAATGTTCTCTGGTGTTGGTTCTGCTGGTAACCCATACGGTTTCCAAGGTACAACTACAACAGATACAGCAAATAACTTTGCTAACGTTACTTCAGGTGCTACCACTTCTGGTATCGGCATGACAACCTCAGCTGCTGAACAGTTAGGTTCTACAGATACTTCAGGTGCTAATGCTTTCCCACAGATGGCATTCTCAATTGAAAAAGTTACTGTAACTGCTCAGTCCCGTGCTTTAAAGGCAGAGTATTCTTTAGAATTAGCACAAGACTTAAAAGCAATTCATGGTCTTGACGCTGAAACAGAATTGTCAAACATTCTTTCTACAGAAATTCTTGCTGAAATTAACCGTGAAGTTATTCGTACAATCTATACTTGTGCTGTTGCTGGTGCTCAGTATGGTACAACAACTTCTGGTTATTTTGACTTAGATACAGACTCAAACGGTCGTTGGTCAGTTGAGCGTTTCAAAGGTTTGATTTTCCAAATTGAACGTGATGCAAACGTTATTGCTAAACAGACTCGTAGAGGTAAAGGTAATGTTCTTATCGTTTCTTCTGACGTTGCTTCTGCTATGGCAATGGCTGGTGTATTATCTTATACTCCTGCTTTACAAACTGACTTGCAAGTAGATGATACAGGTAATACATTTGCTGGTATGTTACATGGTCGTATCAAGGTTTACATTGACCCATATTTTGGTGGTTATACTTCTAACCAAGAGTTAGTAACAATTGGTTACAAAGGTTCTTCACCATACGATGCTGGTTTGTTCTATTGCCCATACGTTCCATTACAAATGGTTCGTGCAGTAGACCAGTTCACTTTCCAACCAAAAATTGGTTTCAAGACTCGTTACGGCATGGTTGCAAATCCATTCGCACAAGGCTTAGGTACTTCCAATTTAGGTCAGTTGACTGCTCGTACTAACGTTTACTACCGTATTTTTGGTGTTCGTAACTTAATGTAATTGATGTTTGCTTCAGCGTAAAGCAATACTTTATTATTTAAAAGACCTCTTCGGAGGTCTTTTTTTTATCACCTAAATACCTATATGAGCGCACTTAAAAATACACCACAAAATACCAATCCATTACAACCAACCAAATACCTATTGTCTTTAGATAGAATTGGTTCTGTAAAGTATTTTTGTCAAGAGATTAATATACCAGGAATGTCTTTACCTGAAATTAAAATTGCAACTCCTTTCTTAGATATGAGCTCTCCCGGTACCAAATTAAATTATAACACATTATCCATTTCTTGGATAGTAGACGGTTCGTTAGATTCATGGAAACAAATATACTTGTGGATGTATTCTATTGCTTCACCAAAAGGTTATGGTGAAAGAAATCGTCTGTCACAAAAACAAAATGCATACAAACCATTAAATCAAACACATCCAATTAATCCTTTTTCAGATGGTATTTTGACAGTATTATCAGGATTAAACAATCCGGTATTAAAAATTCAATTTTATGATTTATTTCCTACCAGTTTATCTGATATCAATTTTGATGTGAAACAATCTGTTGATGATGTTATCACAGGTACCGCAACATTCGCTTACGATTATTTTGAATTTATTTAAATAAGTTATTGACAAATAACAATATTTGTGTTATACTATAGTGATGAAAAATCTTGAAGAAATATTAAAAACGTGGGAAACAGACGCAGATATTGACCAAACGGAACCAGGTAGAGAATTATTAAAAATACCTAAGTTACACAGTAAGTATCTCAATGTTTTAATCAATCATAAGATGGCAGTTAAAAAGGCTCATTTTGATTATCTGCGTATGCGTAAAATCAAATGGGAATACTATACGGGTAAAATGTCTAAAGAAGAATTAGACGAACAAGGATGGCAACCATTTCAGTTTACTTTAAAATCGGATATTAATTTATACTTAGAATCTGATAACGACTTAATTCGTTTACTTGAAAAGAAAATGTATCACGATGAAACAGTTATTGTGATTGAAGCCATTATGAAAGAATTAAATTCTAGAACCTATCAATTAAAAGATTTTATTAGCTGGGAAAAATTTATTGGTGGAAACTAAAGATATTTTAATCTCTAAAGTAAATGAAGTATATGTCAAGATAACTTGTGAAAAACATACATTAAAAGAGTTATCAGAATATTTTACTTTTTTTGTTCCTGGTTATACATTTGTTCCTGCTTTTAAAAACAAAGTGTGGGATGGAAAAATAAGACTTTTAAATTTACAAACATCACAAATTTATACAGGATTATTGCCTTATATTGAATCGTTTTGTGAAGAACGTGAATACACATTTGAGTATGAAAACAATTTAGATATTCATGATGATTATCCTGTTTATCATGCCACAAAATTTATTGAAGAATTAAATATACATTCTAACGGTAATACTATACAAGTTCGTGAACATCAAATTGAAGCATTTGTTCATGCAATGCGTAAGCGTAGAACATTATTATTATCTCCTACTGCTTCTGGTAAATCACTTATCATTTACTTAATCTTTCAACAGTTATATCGTTATCAAAATCTTAAAGGACTTATTATTGTTCCAACCACATCTTTGGTGGAACAATTAGCATCAGACTTTGCTGATTACAATAATAATTCAATGGAAGAAAGTATACACAAAATATATCAGGGAAAAGACAAGGTGTCAAGCAAACCTTTAACAATTTCCACATGGCAATCTTTGTATAAAATGCCTAAAGAATATTTTGAACAGTTTGATTATGTTATAGGTGATGAAGCACACAACTTCAAAGCACAATCATTAACAACTATATTGACTGCTTGTGTCAATGCCAAATATCGTATTGGATTAACAGGAACTTTGGACGGAACTAAAACACATAAACTTGTGTTAGAAGGATTATTTGGTAAAGTTAATCAAGTGATTACAACAAAAGAACTGATTGATAAGAAACAGGTATCAGACTTTGAAATTAAATGTCTTGTATTAAAACATCCAGATGATAAATGTTTAGAGTATAAAGATAAATCTTACCAAGATGAAATTCAGTATCTCATTTCTAACACGGCAAGAAATAAATTCATTAAAAATCTGGCGGTTAGCTTAGGCAATAATACATTAATTCTTTATCAAATGGTTGAAAAGCACGGAGAAATCCTGTATAATATGATAAAGGATACAGAGAAAATTGGCAACAGAAAAGTTTTCTTTGTGCATGGTAATACAGAAACCGATGACAGAGAAGAAATACGAAGAATAATGGAGATAGAAAATGATGCAATCATTGTGGCTTCTTTTGGTACTTTTAGTACCGGAATTAATATTCGTAACTTACACAATATTATATTTGCAAGTCCTTCTAAAAGCAGAATCAGGAATTTACAATCAATTGGCCGTGGGTTACGACAAGCTGAAGGCAAAGATAAAGCAGTTCTTTACGATATAGCAGATGACATGAGATATAAAAAACATATGAATTACACATTAAAACATTTTGTGGAACGCAGTAAGATATATATGGAAGAGCAGTTCCCATTCAAAATATATAAGATAGGATTAAAAAATGAATAACATCAAAATCTTACGTTTACAGAGTGGTGAAGATATCATAGGTCTAGTGGATATTTCTGATGAGAATTATAAAGTAACTGAACCTATGTCTGTTGGAATAGAACCTCGTGGAAAGTATAACGGATTGGTCATGCATCATTGGTTACCTGTTCAACTTGTAAAGAATAAAACTATTGTCATATCAAAATGTGATGTTATGTTTGCTATGGAACCAACTGATGAGTTTACTGAATACTATAACACTACCGTGGAAAAGATTAACAGGGTGTTAAAGAAACAACAAGAAATTGAAATGAATGATATTATTGAAACAACTGATGAAGAACTTACTGAACTGATGGAAGCATTTATAGAAATGGAACAAAATGGAAATATATTACATTAATCTTGAAACCGGGACATACTCAATATTACAGACTTGTCAAGCGTTTGTCAAGCATTTAGGTGGTAAACATGGCGACTAAGCAAAAACAATATGTAAATAACGCTGATTTTCTTAAAGCCTTGGCTGATTATAAAGCTAAAGACATTGAGAACAAGAAGAAGAAATTACCACCTCCTGCAATTCCTAACTACATTGGCGAATGCTTTATGAAAATAGCAGAAGGTTTGTCACATAAACCTAATTTTATCAATTACAGTTATCGTGATGAAATGATATCTGATGGTATTGAAAACTGTCTAATGTATTTTAGCAATTTTGATCCTGAGAAATCTAAGAACCCATTTGCTTATTTTACACAGATTATTTACTTTGCCTTTTTACGAAGAATACAAAAAGAAAAGAAACAACTGTATACCAAATACAAAGCCACCGAACAAATGGGTATTTTAGACGAATTTGAAATGTTAGAATTTGATGATGGTACAACCAAACAATTTGAACTCTATGACAATATATCTGAATTCATTGGTAATTACGAAGAAGCCAAAAAGAATAAAAAGGTGGTAAAGAAGTCAAAAGGGCTTGAAGATTTGTTAGATGAGTGATATACTAATCATTTTGAATACCAAAGAACACTAAATAGTAGTATAACTGTTTGGAACACAAAATGATTTTTATAGACAACAAATATACAAAATGGTATTTACAATTAATTAAAAATGCTAAAACAAAAAAATATAAAATTTTTGAAAAACATCACATCATACCTCAGAGTTTAGGTGGTTCAAATAAATCCGAAAATATTGTCAATCTCTCTTTACGAGAACATTATATTGCACATTTATTATTAGTTAAAATGTTAACTGGAGAAAATAAACACAAAATGTTATATGCTTTACATAGGATGTGTTTTTCTGGTAAATATGGACAAGCTTCCCGATTATATGAAAAGTGGAGAATTGAATTTTTAGAATCATTAAAAATTAATCATCCTTCAAAAAAAGATATAAATTATGGCAAAAAAATAAGTGTTAGAGTAAAAAAACAATGGCGGAATGATGATGAAAGAAAAAAACATCATGCTGAGCAAATGAAACAAAAATGGAAATCCGGATTACTTAATACCGAAATTTCTAGAAAAAATGGAAAACACGGATTAAAAGGAAATAAAGCACATAACTCTATTGCCTTGGAGTATAAAGGTGTGGTATACTATGGTTGGCGTGAATTAGAAGAAAATACAAAAGTTACAAAACACTTGTATAAAAAATATTATTTGAATGGTCTGGATCCAGAACCTAGAATTGGTTGTGATGGACCTGTTCCTAATTTATAAATTAAGGTTATATTATGAAGATTGCAATATTGGGTGATTGTCATTTCGGCATGCGAGGAGACGCTCTTGCTTTTATGGACTTTGCCGAAAAGTTTTATTCACAAACATTCTTTCCATACCTTATTGAAAATAACATTGATACTATCATACAGGTAGGAGACTTCTTTGACCGTAGAAAGTATATTAACTTTTTGACTTTAAGTAGAACAAGAGAAATGTTCCTTGACAAGTTGGTTGAGTATAATATGCGTATGATAGTTCTTGCTGGCAATCACGATACATATCACAAAAATACCAATCAAATTAATTCTCCTGATTTACTCTTTAAAGAATATAAGAATGTTACAGTAGTAGATAGGCCAATGACAATTCCTTATATAACACACGAACCGGATTCGGATATGTGTTTTATACCATGGATATGTACAGACAATTATGAACAATGCTTAAAAGAAGTTGAATCAACAACGGCTAAGATTTGTTTTGGCCATTTTGAGTTTGCTGGATTTCAAATGCACCGTGGTCATGTCAACGAAGAAGGTATTGACCCTAAACCTTTTGGTAAATTTGATAGAATTTTTTCAGGTCATTATCATCATCGTTCTCATAGTGGTAACATATATTATGTCGGCACACCAATGGAAATAACATGGAACGATTATAACGACCAAAAAGGCTTTAATATCTTTGACACAGACACTTATGAATTAAAATTCGTACCTAATCCAAATACCATGTTTTATCGTATTCTTTATGATGATAAAAAAGAAACTATTACCGAAGTTATGGAAAGAGATGTAAGCATTTATAAAAATACTTATGTCAAAGTGGTTGTTGTAAATAAAACAAATCCATATCTTTTTGATAGATTTATGAATAGTCTTTATGATGTTAATCCTATTGATATTACCATTGTTGAAGATTTTGCTGACTTGACAGAAGGCATAGAAGATGATACAATAGATGAAACTGAAGATACTGTAACAATTATTAATCGTTTCGTAGACAGTATTACTGAAGCAAATATTGAAAACGACAGACTAAAAACACTCATGCGTGAACTCTACGTTGAGGCATTAAACGAATCTCATTTATGATTAAATTTGAAGTGATACGCTGGCGTAATCTGCTAAGCACAGGTAATGCCTTTACTGAAATACAATTAGACAAATCTGCCAATACATTGATTATTGGTAATAATGGTGCAGGTAAATCAACGATACTTGATGCTATTTGTTTTGGTTTGTTTAATAAACCTTTTCGTAAGATTAACAAACCCAATTTAATTAATTCTATCAATCAACAACAATGTGTTGTAGAGATTGAGTTTTCTATTGGTAAGAAAAAATATAAAGTAGTTCGTGGCATTAAACCAAATGTATTTGAAATCTGGTGTAACGGTACAATGTTAAATCAAGATGCCGCTATTAAAGATTATCAGGAACACTTAGAAAAGTTTATTCTTAAACTAAACTATAAAACATTTACACAAGTAGTCATATTAGGTTCTGCTTCATTTGTTCCGTTTATGCAATTATCTCCTGGTGACAGAAGAACCGTCATTGAAGATTTATTAGACATTGGTATCTTCTCGTCAATGAATAATGTAGTCAAAGAAAAAATGACTGTTCTCAAAGATGATTATACCAAAAACAAGTATGCTATGGACATTACAGCAGAAAAGATTATATTACAAAAACAAAATATTGAAGAACATAAAAGTCGTTCTGAAGTAGAAATAGACAAAAAAAGAAAAGAGGTGTCAAACAATGTAATACAGACAACTCAATTCACCAATGACATATCTTTAATACAAAAGCACATTGATGTATTAAATAATAAAATTTCTGACAAAGTAGATGTTGAAAGAAAAAGCTCTAAGCTATTACAGATAGAAGCTAAACTTGAATCTCGTTTAAAAAAATTAGAAAAAGAGGAGAAATTTTATGAAGAAAACCACGACTGTCCAACCTGCAAGCAAAGTATCGCTGACACCTTCAGACATAACCAACTTAGTGGAATCAATCAGACAAAAGGAGAAGTTGGAATTGGAATTAAAGATGTCGAGAATAAAATCCAAAAGGCAAACGAACGCATTGAAGAAATCCAAAAGATAGTAAAACAAATACAAGAACACAACAACGAAATTGTCAGAAAAAATTCAACGATTGTTGCTATTCATAATTATAACGAAAAAATAAACAATGAAATAAATGAAATAGAAAAAAATAAAAATAATGTAGAAGAAGAAAACCAAAAGTTAAAAGACTTAAAACAAGAGTTACAATTGGCAACAAAGAAACAAGAAGAATTGGCAATCGAAAAACAATACTTAGAGTTTGCTAGTTCTTTGTTAAAAGATACAGGTATTAAAACAAAAATTATTAAACAATATCTACCTGTAATGAATAAACTTATTAATAAGTATTTGACAGCAATGGACTTCTTTGTAAACTTCAATATCAATGAAAACTTTGAAGAAACAATTAAGAGTAGGCACCGTGATGAGTTTAGTTATGCCAACTTTTCTGAGGGTGAAAAGATGCGTATTGATTTGGCATTACTTTTTACATGGCGTCAGATTGCTAAGATGAAAAACTCAACCAATACCAATCTTCTTATTTTAGATGAAGTATTTGATTCATCATTAGATGCTGTTGGTACAGATGAGTTTATGAAGTTAATCCGCGCAATGGATAAAGACACAAACATCTTTGTTATCTCACATAAAGGTGATATGTTGTTTGAGAAATTCCTAAGCGTAATCAAATTTAAAAAAGTAAACAATTTTAGTCAGGTGGAAAAATGAGCGAAATTATAACCTTTAATACAGAAGAATCTGCTTTTAAAAATATTTCACAACCAGAAATAAAAAAAATATATCAACTAGTTCATGAAAAACATCCGTTATTAAAACAGGTACTACCTGAGTTTGACTTTACAAATCCACCAATTAATCCAAATGAACTTGCTTCTGGTCTAGTGGAAACCTGTAAAGAAAACAAAGGTTATGGTTTATCTGCTAATCAATGTGGATTACCATATCGTGTTTTTGTAATGGGTGCTGAAGATGAGTATGTGGCATTTTTTAATCCAAAAGTATTATCGTTTGAAGGTGAATGCCACATGGTAGAAGGTTGTTTATCTTTTCCATTATTAGGACTATCAATTACCAGACCTAAAGAGATTGAAGTGGAATATACCGACTTCAACGGATTAAAGAAACAAACAAAATTGGTTGGTATATCTGCAAGAGTTTTCTTGCATGAGCTCGACCATTTGAATGGAGTGTGTTATACTGAAAGAGCTAAACCAATGGCTTTACAGTCTGGTATGAAGAAGCGAAATAAAATGTTAAAAGGTCTAAGAATAAAATAATGGCAACTCCAATTGAATTTGTTGAAAAACAATGGGTAGAATGGCAAGAAAAGAATCCTGTTTCTTCCTTTAAACACATTGATACTGAACAACTTAAAAATCAGTTAATTGAAGATTTAACTTACGCTTCTAAAATGGATGTCAAAGAATATACTTTGTACCAAAAGTGGTGTGAAGTTAAAGAAAGATATCCTGTTCAAGAAGTAGATACATTGTTTGGTACAGAAATGCAAATGGTAAATGCTGAACAAGAAAAACTTATTGAACAAGTTAAATCTAATTTTTGGATGCCAAAAAATCCTGATGATTATATTTTATTAAAACCAAAACTTGTTTTATCGAATGGTCCTTTAGCAGAAACATGGAATGCCATTCGTACCTTTTCTTCTACAATGAAAAATAATTCAAACATTGGTCGTAATCTATTTTATACAATCATTGATGAAGTAACAGGCAAGTATCTTGGTGTCATTTGTATTTCTTCCGACTTTCTTGATTTAACGCCAAGAGATAAAGCAATTGGCTGGCCAAGAGATGTAAAAACACAACAGGGCATGATTAATCATACGGCCATTGGTTCTACAATCGTTCCTATGCAACCTCTCGGTTATAATTATATGGGCGGTAAGTTACTTGCATTATTATGTTTATCTGATACAGTTCAAAAAGATTGGAAAGAAAGATATGAAGATGTCCTTGTCGGAGTTACAACAACTTCTCTTTATGGCAACACTAAGTCTAATGGTCTTTCTCAGTATGATGGACTAGAACATTGGAACAAGATGGGATTCTCATCAGGTTCAGTTGTATTTGAACCTAAAAGAACTACATCTAAAATGGTTTACGAATGGATTAAAGAAAATTATCCTAGAAAATATTTTGAATGGTGGGACGCAAAGAACACTCAAGGTCTACCACTCAAGCGTGACCATAAAAATCGTTCATTAAACTTTGCCTATCCTAAACTTGGTATACCTAAAGAACTGATTCGTAGCGAACACCAGCGTGGAATTTATTTTTCGCCTTTGTATTATAATACTAATGAATATCTTTGTAAACAAATACCAGAAGAAAAATTATTAAAAATGTTTGATACCAGCGAACAAACATTATCCAATTTGTGGAAAACAAAATATGCCAAAGGCCGTATTTCCATGTTAAAGAAAAAGAATACGGTATCATACGAATCATTATTTTATGATGACCTTATTTACCTAACTTGGGAAGAAACCAAGGCGAAATATTTACCACAAGTTGGGCGTTAAACGCTTGACAAACTAGCATAAATAATGTTATGATGTGTCTACTCAAGCAAATTGAGTAATTTTAAATTATGAAAAGGAGTTTTATTATGGCTAAGTTATCAGCTAAAGAGCGTATGTTAGTTGCTCTCAAAAAGACAGAAGGTTACAACACTTTCACCGTTAAACAAGCACAGAAGCGTTTTGGAGTTACCAACGTATCTGCTCGCATTGAAGAACTTCGTAAAGAAGGTCATTGTATCTATACAAACACTCGTAAGTTATCTGATGGTCGTAAGATTAATTACTACCGTTTAGGTACACCAACTAAAGCAATGGTACAAGCAGCCTTATCTGCTGGTTATCGCTTCACAGCCTAATTTATAGGCAATAATAAAAGGGGAGAAATCCCCTTTTTCCTATTTTCGGAGAACAAATGGAAATTTCAATAACAAAAGAAGTATTACAAACGAAAAAACTTTTCGTAGCAACGCCAATGTATGGTGGTATGAATTGTGGTTTGTATATGAAGGCTTGCCTTGACTTACAAGGTTTATGTATGCAGTATGGCGTGCAGGTAAAATTCTCATTTTTGTTTAATGAGTCGTTGATTACCCGTGCTAGAAATTATCTCGTTGATGAATTCTTACGTTCCGATTGTACCCATTTGTTGTTCATTGATTCCGATATTCACTTTAATCCACAAGATGTGATTGCTCTGCTTGCTTTGGATAAAGATGTTATCGGCGCCCCTTATCCCAAGAAAGCCATTAAGTGGTCATCAGTTAAGAAGGCAATTATAAAAAATCCTGATATGGAAGCTCATCTACTTGAAAAAGTAACTGGTGATTATGTGTTTAATCCCGTTAAAGGTACTGCTCAGTTCTCTGTGACAGAACCTTTAGAAGTGTTAGAAATTGGTACAGGTTTCATGATGGTAAAACGTGAAGTATTTCCTAAGTTTGAAGCTGCTTATCCTGAACTCAAATACAAACCTGACCATGTGGGTCAAGCAAACTTTGATGGTTCACGTTACATTCATGCTTACTTTGATACTGTAATTGACAAACAATCAGAGCGTTATCTGTCAGAAGATTATATGTTCTGTCAATGGTGGAGAAACATCGGTGGTTCAATCTACTTATGTCCTTGGATGAAAACATCACATATCGGTACTTATCACTTCCAAGGTGATATGCCTGCTGTTGCTAATTATGTTGGTGAAATGTAATGTTAGGTTCTATTGACAAACCTAGTTTTTCGGATATTGTTAAAGAATCACAAACCGCAAAAAAAGGTGGACGTAAGTTTGATGGTGGTAAATTGCAATATGGTTTAGTACCACCAAACGCATTGATGGCAACAGTAGAGATACTGACTTTTGGTGCAGAGAAGTATGAACCAGATAACTGGAAAAAAGTACCAGACTCTAAGCGTAGATACTTTGATGCCGCACAACGACATCTATGGGCTTGGAAATCTGGAGAACAAAATGACCAAGAAACTGGTAAGAATCACTTAGCACACGCACTGTGCTGCTTGATGTTTTTGTATGAACATGATACAATAGATTTTTTAAATAATGGAGAAGTAAATGAAACTTTCAAGTGAAACAATTAATGTGTTGAAGAATTTTTCTTCAATCAATTCTGGTATTGAGTTTAAACAAGGTACCAAATTAAGAACAGTATCTAATGACAAAACTGTTATGGCAGAAGCAACAACCAAAGACAGTTTTCCTGAAGATTTTTGTATTTTTGATTTAAATCAATTTTTATCTGTGTGTAGTTTATTTAAAGATAAAGCAGAATTAGTTTTTGATGAACAAAATGTTACCATCAAAAATGGTAAGAACAAAGTAACATATCGCAAAGCAGACAAGAAAAGTATTGTTGTTGCTGGTGATAAAACTTTACCTGATGCTGAAGATGTTTCATTTGAAATGTCAGCGGAAGATTATAGTTCATTTATTACTACCGCTAAAGTTCTTCAAACGGAACACGTTTTGTTAGAATCTGATGGTGAAAAAGTCTTAATGACTAATATTAGTTTTGATGAGAAAAGTAATCCAGTATCTCATACAAACTCAATGGAAGTTGCTGAAGGTAATGGTAAAGTATATAAGATTGTTTTTAGAACCGACAATTTTAAGTTCATTCAAGGTTCTTATGTTGTTTCTGTTTCTTTTAAAGGTTATGCTCACTTTAAGAGTAAAGATGCCGATATTCAATATTGGGTTGCTTTTGAAAAGAAACACACTAAAATTGGAGAATAAGTATGTTAGTAAATTTTGTAAATGACCAAACAGGTTTTCCTGTGTCAATAAATCCATCACAAGTTATTTGTGTGTTTATTGCCGAAATTCCTCTTTCAGAAGGATCAGAAGAAACAGTAGAAAAAACTGTTATTGGTTTACCAGGTGGAACAATTGTATTAACGGAAGCATATAGTGAAGTTGTTGGACGCATACAAGGCGAATTGAAGTAATTTTGAGTTGTAAATATTATATTATGGGAGTATTGAATGAAAGATTTAAATCATGCGCTCTGGGTGGAACGATACAGGCCATCAACCGTGGAAGATTGTATCTTACCTGATGCAATCAAATCCACTTTCTTAGAGTATGTCAATAGAAAAGAAATACCGAACTTACTTCTTTCTGGTACGGCAGGTGTCGGAAAAACTACAATCGCAAAAGCCCTCTGTGAAGATGTGGGCTGTGACTATATTGTTATTAATGGTTCTGATGAGTCAGGCATTGATGTCTTGCGTAATAAAATTAAAAATTATGCTTCTTCGGTATCTTTTACGGGTGGTCGAAAAGTCATCATCATAGATGAAGCGGACTATCTAAATCCAAATTCAACGCAACCTGCATTGCGTGGTGCAATCGAGGAGTTCTCCTCAAACTGTTCATTCATTTTTACTTGTAACTTTAAGAATCGTATTATTGACCCGATTCATTCCAGATGTTCTGTGATTGACTTCAAACTCAATGGTTCTAAAGCAAAGATGGCATCTCAATTCTTCAAAAGAGTTGAGTGGATTCTAGAACAAGAAAATGTTCAATATGATAAACAAGTAGTTGCGGCAGTTATTACCAAACACTTTCCCGATAACAGAAGGATTTTGAATGAACTTCAACGTTACTCCGTATCTGGTGTTATTGATAAAGGTATTCTCGGTAACGTTGCTGATATACAACTTGATACTCTTAATGTAGCATTAAAAGATAAGGATTTTGGTTCTGCTCGTAAATGGGTAACATCAAACCTTGACAATGACCCTACAAAGATTTATCGTAAATTGTATGATGGTCTATATGAACTACTCAAACCACAATCTGTACCACAACTTGTTTTAATTCTGGCGAAGTATCAGTACCAAGCCGCTTTTGTTGCTGATGCCGAGATTAATTTAATGGCTTGCTTAACGGAGATAATGGTTGATGTGGAGTTCAAATAATGCCAGATTTATTCAAAGAAATCGTACCATCCATACTTCAAACGAAAAAAAATCCATTTAAAGATGATTATGACTATAAAGATTACACGCCTTTTGTCGTAAACAGAGCTCTCTCGTATCATGTAGATTGTATATTGTATGCCAATGAAATGAATCTTTATCCAGAACTTGATAAAGATATGCAATATTTGTTTTATCTAAATATTATCCGAGGCATGAAACGAAAGTTTCAACCTTGGCAAAAAGCTGAAGTTAATAAAGACATTGATTCTATTAAAGAATATTTTGGTTATTCAAACGAAAAAGCCAGAGACGCTTTAAAGATATTGACTCCAGAACAAGTCGCCATAATAAAAGATAAAACAAATAAAGGCGGAGTTAAAAAATGAGTGAAGTGGATATATTTTTAGGACATGGTATTGAGATAAAATTAAAAGAAAAAGATGATTTTTTGAAGGTTCGTGAAACATTAACCCGTATCGGTGTTGCTTCTAAAAAAGACAGAATTTTATACCAGTCTTGCCATATATTACACAAAAGAGGCCATTATGCAATCGTTCACTTTAAAGAACTGTTTGCATTAGATGGTAAACCAACAGACATTTCAGAAAACGATTTATCTCGTAGGAATGCTATTGCGGTACTTTTGTCTGATTGGGGTTTGGTTGAAATCGTCAATAAAGCCAAAGCACAGACACCACCTCCAATTTTCCTATCACAAATTAAGATTCTTTCTCACAAAGAAAAAGACGAATGGGAACTTGTTACCAAGTATTCAATTGGTAAAAAACCAGGTAGTTATTGACAAATATTGTAATTTAGTGTATAAATATAAGTGTAGATGCCTTCGGGGTCTACACTTTTTTATTAACTCGCTTAACAAGGAGAAAATCTATGACAAGCACCCTCACTCTATTCCCACAATGGGATAAAATCCACAAATCTTTTGACCCTTTCACCATCGGTTTTGATGAAGTGATTGATAAACTTCAATCTATGCACACCGAAATGGCCAAAGCAACACCTGGTTATCCTCCATACAATATCAAACAAGTAAAAGAAAACAAGTATGTTATTGAAATGGCAGTTGCTGGTTTTGCTAAGTCTGATATTGAAGTTACTTTACAAGGCGACAAATTGGTTATCAAAGGAGTATCAAAAGATAATGAAACAGACGGTTCATACATTTTCAAAGGTATTGCTGGCCGTAACTTTGAACGTACATTTACATTGGCTGATTCGGTAGAAATTAAAGATGCTGAATTAATGAATGGTATGTTAAGAGTTTGGTTGGAAAACATGATTAAAGCACAGGATATGGTAAAAAAGATTACCGTAAAAGCCAAAGATGAATAGTTGGTGACCTGTATCTGGTAAATAACCGAAAAGAGGGCTTGACAGTCCTCTTTTTTTATGTTATAATGGTACTTTATAATGATGAAAGTGATAATATTATGAGTAATAAACTTGAAATGATGTTCACACCTCAAAAAAGACAATTTGAAGGTTCCAAGGAAGATATTGAAATAACAAAAAGTTTTCTTGTTAAAAAACAATGGGGTAATAAAGGATGTCCATTTTACCTTGAATGGCCTTATCTAACAATTCCTGATATGCTTAAGGATAAACTAACTAAATATTATCTTAATATCTATTAAGGAGTAGTTATGTATTGGGGTTACCATTTAATGTTAGATATAAAGGGTTGCGAAATTCAAAGAGCAACGGATCCAGAATACATTACACACTTCACTAAAGATTTAGTTCGTTTAATTGAAATGGTTCCTTATGGTGAACCACAACTTGTTCATTTTGCTGATGGAACAGATAAAGCAGGATGGACAGTATCACAACTTATTGAAACTTCTAATATTATGGGTCACTTTTTAGATATTAATGGTGACCTTTATATGGATATCTTTAGTTGCAAAGATTTTGATGAAACAAAAGTGGTCAAATCAATTGAAGAACATTTCAAACCAAAAAATATCAAACAAAGATTTTTCAGGCGTCAAGCATAAGTGTTGTAAAAAAACAACAGTTTACAAAATCTTCTTGACAAAACTCTTAAACCAGAGTATAATAATACAATAAATAGTCATGTGTGAGTAAGAACGGTATCATGCCAATTATTGGGTCAATTTTCTAAGGAGAGACCTAAATGAAGTTAAGTATAGTTGGTTGTCCCGATAAAGAGCGATTCCGTCCTTATGTCAAAAGGGCTATTTTATTCTATGCGCAAGAATTACTTACCGCAAAAATGTTGGAAAATATCTGTATCAAAGTTATCTTTAATAAAAAGATTGATGATGTTTATGGATATGCTTCCGTTGAAGAAAGAACAGATTTAGGTAAAGCCAGAAACTTTTTGATTGAAATGAATCCAAAGATTGGTGGAAGAAATATTCTTAAATCTTTAGGCCATGAGATGGTTCACATTAAACAATACGCTTATAGTGAAACCAATGATAACCTAACTCGTTGGAAAGGTGCTCATGTAGCAGAAGATTTGGATTATTGGAGTCAACCTTGGGAAATAGAAGCATACGGAATGGAAGGTGGTTTATTTCGTAAATTTGTAGTTCAAGAAAAATTATGGGAAGTATTTGAAGGCATTTGTAATCCAGATGACCCAATAGAGGAAGAACCTATTGGTTGGAAACAATATCAATAAGTGTTGTAGAAATACAACACATCTGTAGTAAAAAAACAACAGTAGTAAAATAATGATTGACTTATTCGGTGGTTCATGTATAATGGTTGTATATTAAGTAATAACTGTTCTTTAAAAATTCATGTTGTAAATGTTGTAAATATGCTCGGTTCATCTAGCGGTTAGGATATCGCCCTTTCACGGCGGTCACACCAGTTCGAATCTGGTACCGAGCGCCATATTGAAGCACATTATTCCCTACCTGCGAGAAGCGGCGCTTGGTCATCCGGACCCTGACTTGAAAAGTGGAATCTCAATAGTGTGCTTCAATATGGTTTGTTAGATTAGTTGGTTAAATCGCCTCCCTGTCACGGAGGAGACCATCGGTTCAAGTCCGATACAGACCGCCAAGTTTTGGTTCTAGGATATAGCACGAAGAAAGCCTAGATTAAATGGTATCCCATGAGTGGGGCCGGCCAATCAGTTGTCATAAGTTGCCGAGCTTTAAATCGGGGGTTATCTTGCTCTGCTTACGCAAGTGGGTTGTCACATTACCCTTATTAATTGACAATGTTTGCCATTACATATCGGGAATATGGCTAACGATGAATTCCAATCGGGGGCTTCTATGACAGGAAGTAGCCCGTCCTAATTTTAAGGAGAGTAAGATGAAAAAGAAAGATTCTACTCCCAAAGAACGAAACTATCTTGTCAAATTGGCATTGTTTCGTAAAGCGGGTAGTCATAAAAAAAGTAACAAAGCTTTAAGACGTAAAGAGAAATCTAAAAAATTGTATCCTATTATGTGCATTAATTTGAGTTATTGTATATAATAGGATACAATTGCCCCATTAGCTCATCTGGTAGAGTAACTGATTTGTAATCAGTAGGTGGTCTGTTCGAGTCGGACATGGGGCACCAGTTTTGTAGTAACTATCGTGATGATATGTAAAAGGTGTTGCGGAACCACGCAAGTGGCGTTAAATATCGAAGCGCAAACTAATATGATTGTGTTCATGCCTACTACAAATTCATTATGCAACGGTGGCAGAGTGGTCAAATGCAACGGCCTGCAAAGCCGTAAAGCCGTCAGTTCAAATCTGACCCGTTGCTCCAAAGTATACCAAAAAGTCGCTTGACTTTTGATATATATAATGTTATACTAGTATCTACTGTTGAGAAACAGCAAGTTGTGACCGTCATAGAACCGAGTAATCTGGTATGATGACCCCGCAAACGGTAAGCGGGATTTTTAATTTAGTGTTATCAAGGTATCGTTAATAGACGTATTAACTATTCGGGTCTAACTGGCGAGGAATAGGTCCTGAGATAACTGCTTATTCGCTATGGGATGGAAGCACCAGACCCCTAAATCGAGCAGATAACATTAAATTAAGAATATGCGGTGGGTTGGAGAACAAATTGAGATTCCCTCTTAATTATCTTTGTGCAACTCAAAGACACCGCTCCACAATTTCTATTGCGGGATAGTGAAAGAGTATCACAATGGCCTCATAAGCCTTAGTTCTTGGTGCAAATCCAGGTCCCGCTACCAATTAAATAGATTTTCCTGTTTTATCAACACCAAAACCTAAAACACATCCAAAATCATCTTTGAATTCAATAATAGTCCATGTTCCATTTTTTTCATTTTTGAATACAATGATTGTAGATTCGTTGGTCATTTTATTTTTTGAAATTAATAAAGGTGTTTCTTCGCCTTTTTTTAATTCTTTTTGTAAATAATCCATTGGAAAACAAGCGACTGGTTTTTGTGCTGAGATTTGAGAAAAAGATAATATAGGTACAAATAACAAACTGAGTATAGTTTTTTTCATTTTGTTCTCTTTTTTAATGTGGTATATTATTATATAGTGCTTTACAATCGTTCATAAGTATTATATAATAGTATCATGCGGGTATAATTCAGGGGTAGAATGTTTCGTTGCCAACGAAAATGTCGTCAGTTCAAATCTGACTATCCGCTCCATTCAACAAAGGAAAATTATGAATATTCAAGTCTTAAAATTAATTAACGGTGAAGAAGTTTTAGGTGAGATTGAATCACAATCTGAAACTGAATATGTGTTATCAAACCCTGTAGGTATTGCTGTAGTTCGTGGTAAAGACGGACAACCCAACATTGGCTTTGCTCCATTTCCACTTCATGCACCACAAAAGAAAGGTGCCACTATTGCCATCGCTAAGAAGAATGTAGTATACTCTTATGAACCAGCAGAAGATTTTGTAAATAACTATAATCAAATCTTTGGTTCAGGTATCGTTCTTCCATCAAAACAATTAATCACAGGTTAATTTTGAATTTTTATACAAGCGTAGAAGTCCTCGGTAATAATATTCTTTACCGAGGAATAGAAAATGGTAAGAGAGTAAAAGAGAAGATTGCTTATGCGCCTTCTCTTTTTTTGCCTTCTAGAAAAAATCCACAAGGAATTTATAAGTCACTCACTGGCCTTCCATTAGATAGAAAACAATTTCAAGACATTCGTGAAGCAAGAGATTACATTAAACAATTTGATGGACTTCCTGGTGCACCTGTAATGTATGGCCAAACTCGTTATGAGTATGCCTTTATTGCTGACCAGCATCCTAAATTAGTTGATTATGATTTTGATAGAGTTCTCATAGGCGTAATAGATATTGAGGTAGGTTCAGAGAATGGATTTCCTGACCCATACGAAGCCAATGAACCTATTACTGCTATTTGTGTAAAGTATCTTAATGGCGAAACCGTAGTGTTTGGATGTGGTGAATACTATGCACAAGGTGATGAAATTTATTTACAATGTAAAGATGAATATACTTTATGTAAAAAGTTTCTTACAATGTGGTCTAAAAAGTGTCCAGACATTATCACAGGATGGAATACAAAGTTCTTCGATATACCTTATCTTGTAAATCGTTTTCGTAAGATTCTCGGTGAAGATGAAGCAAAAAAACTATCACCATGGAATTATATTCGTGACAAAAAAACACTTGTAAATGGTAAAACATTAATTGAATATAGTTTGATGGGTCTTGCATCATTAGATTATATTGAGTTGTATAAATGGTATGCTCCTGGCGGTAAGTCACAAGAATCTTATCGTTTGGATGCTATCGCTCAAGTTGAGTTGGGTGAAGGTAAAATATCTTATGATGAGTATGACAATCTTCATGCGTTATATCGTCTAAACTTCCAAAAATTTATTGAGTATAACATTAAAGACGTAATGTTGATTCTAAAACTTGAAGAAAAATTAAAATTATTAGAATTAGCAGTAACACTAGCATACGACACAAAATCAAACTTTGAAGATGTCTTTGCACAAACAAGAATGTGGGACGCTCTCACATATTCGTATTTGTTGGATAAGAAAATCATTGTTCCACCAAAAGAACATAAAGAAAAAGACGGTATGTTTGAGGGTGCATATGTCAAAGAAGTTCAAGTAGGCAAACATGATTGGATTGTTTCGTTTGATTTAACATCACTATATCCAAGTTTAATGATGCAATACAATATAAGTCCCGAAACTTTAATTGAACCTGAAAACTATACTGATGAAATGCGTAAGATTTTATCTGATGGTATATCACTTGACGGTTTATTAATGAAACAGGTAGAGACTTCTAGATTGGTTAATGCAACATTAACGCCAAATGGACAATTCTTCAGAACCGATATTAAAGGATTTATGCCAAGTTTAATTGAAAAAATGTTTAAAGAAAGGCAAGATGCAAAAAAAATAATGTTAAAGGAAAAACAACAATTGGAGTTAATTTTAACTGAATTAGAAAGAAGAAATCTTAGAGTTGAATAGTCTTTATTTATAAATACTAAAGGTATTCAAATCTAAGGACAAAAAAATGAATTATATAAAACATTATATAAAACTTTGTAGAAAAGCAAAAACTAGAACAGTAATATTTGAAAGAAAAAATTATGAAAACCATCATATTTTTCCAGAGTCCATTTACGGAAAAAATAAAAATATTGTTAAGTTAACTTTACGGGAACACTATATTGCACACCACCTTTTATGGAAACTTTTTAAAAAAAGATATGGAACCAATAATCACAAAACAAGAAAAATGGCACAAGCATATCATATGATGGTATTAGGTACTGGTGGCGATAACCACAGAAAAGTTAGTTATACATCTAAACAATTTGCTTCAGCTAAACTAGCAATGTATGAAGCTAAAAAAGGAAAAATAAGAAATGATATGTTTGGAAAAAAATATTTTGGAGCTTCTGAGGAGTCAATAAAAAATGGTATTGAAAAAATGCGAGTTAAAAAAACAGGAATGAAAATAATAAATTATCCTAAAAATAGAAAATCATCTCCTTGTTCAACTGAAAAAACCAAAAAAATTAGTGAATCTAGGTTGAAAACAAAAGAAAAGTATATTAATATGAGTGATGTAGAATTTAACGAATGGTTAAAAAAACAGAAACCGTTCAGAAAAGATGGTAAAAGGAATCCTAATCTTACAAGAGCTTTAGTATATAGAAACAATGATGTAGAATTATATTATGGAAAATTAAATAATGGATTATAAAAATTTATCTGATACCGAATTAATTGAAATGTACTATAATCTAAAGAAATCTATATCAAAAAATAATAATATACAGTTAGCTAAAAAAGTCGGATTAAATTCTCTTTACGGAGCATGCGGCTCTCAATACTTTCGGTTTTATGATTTACGGATGGCTCTTGGTGTTACGACAGCAGGCCAACTAAGCATTCGTTGGATAGAAGCAAAATTAAATCAATACATGAACAAACTATTAGAAACGGAGGAAGTAGATTATGTTATTGCAAGTGATACTGACTCAATTTATCTCCGTCTTGGAGAGTTGGTCAAAAAAGTCTTTGCTGAAAAGACAGAAGATGATAAAAAGATTATCTCGTTCATGGATAAAGTCTGTGAGACTAAGATTCAACCATTTATTGATAAATCTTATCATGAGTTGGCAGACTATACTAGAGCTTATCAGCAGAAGATGGAAATGAAACGTGAAGCGTTGGCAAACAAAGGAATCTGGACTGCTAAGAAACGATACATTATGAACATCTATAATAACGAAGGTGTTGAGTATAAAGAACCTCAAATGAAAGTGATGGGTTTAGAGATGGTTAAATCTTCTACACCATCCGCTATTCGTGAAAAGATGAAAGAGTCCATTAAGTTAATGTTGAATGGTACTCAAAAAGATATACATGATTTTATTGAAAACTTTAGAAAAGAATTTCGTGAGTTACCACCTGAAGATATTTCTTTTCCTAGAGGCCTAAACGGTTTGAATAAATACTCAGAAGCAAATGGTGCTTACAAATCAGGCACACCAATTCATGTGAGAGGCGCCATTGTTTATAATCATTATCTAAAAGAAAAAGGTTTGACAAAGAAATATCCTTTGATTCAAGAAGGAGAAAAAATCAAATTTACATATCTCAAATTACCTAATAACTATAAAACAGATGTGATATCCTATCCATCAAGATTACCAAAAGAATTTGATTTACAGGAGTATATTGACTATGATAAACAATTTGACAAAGCATTTATTGAACCAATTAAAGTTATTTTAGATTGTATGAAGTGGACAACTGAAGAAGTAAATTCGTTAGAAGATTTTTTTAATTAAAGGAATATTATGAGCATATTAGACAGACTGAAAAAGAATACAACCATTGGCGAATCTGCCATTCTTTCAAAATCAAAGTTTTTTACGGAGAAAGATATGATTCCTACTCCTGTACCAATGATTAACGTAGCACTAAGCGGTAAATTAGATGGTGGTTTAACGCCAGGCCTTACGATGTGGGCAGGTCCTTCAAAACACTTTAAGACTGCTTTCTCATTGTTAATGGCAAAATCATATCTTGACCAGTATCCTGATGCGGCACTTTTATTTTATGATTCTGAGTTTGGTACTCCTCAAGCTTACTTTACTTCTTTTGGAATTGATCCTGATAGAGTGTTACATACTCCTTTGACTGATATTGAAGAATTAAAGTTTGATATTATGAAGCAGTTAAGTGAAATCAAACGTGGTGATAAACTAATCATTATATTAGATTCAATCGGTAACCTGGCATCAAAGAAAGAAGTTGAGGACGCAATGGACCAAAAATCTGTTGCTGATATGTCAAGAGCAAAGCAAACAAAGTCCTTGTTTAGAATGGTGACACCACATTTATCATTAAAAGATATTCCGATGGTGGTTGTAAACCACACCTACAAAGAAATTGGTATGTTCCCTAAAGATATTGTTGGTGGTGGAACAGGTTCATATTATTCAGCGGATAATATTTTTATTATTGGGCGCCAACAAGAAAAAGAAGGCGGAGAAATTGTTGGTTATAATTTCATCATCAATGTAGAAAAGAGTAGATATGTTAAAGAAAAGTCTAAGATTCCTGTTACAGTTAATTTTGATGGCGGTATTAGTAAATGGTCTGGTCTACTTGATATTGCTTTAGATAGCGGCCATGTAGTCAAACCAACCAACGGATGGTATACAAAAGTTGATGCTGATGGAGTTATAGAAGATAAGAAATATCGTATGGCAGATACTAATACTAAAGAATTTTGGTTACCAATTTTAAAGATGAAATCTTTCCAAGAATACATTGAAAAGACTTATAAAGTGGCAACAACAGAAATTATGAATACAGAAAATTATTCGGAGGAATGATGGTAGAAGGAATTGATTACTGTTTTATTTACCCAAAAGATGATACTACTTCAGTACATATTCGGTTTTTATCCGGTCCATATAAAGATACCGTATTTAAATATGGTAAGGTAAAGTTTGAAGAAAAAAATGACCAGGTCTATTTACTTTTCGCTTATGATGTGTTAGAATCTAAAGTAGACAAGCCAAAAAAATTAGAAAAAGATGAATCGTTTAAAAATTATATTGGTGATTTATTAGTGGAAATAATGAGTGGTAACATGAACGAGGAATTTATTGATGAGAATAGAACAAGCGATACTGAAACACCTGATTTACAATGAAGATTATTTAAGAAAAACATTACCATTTATCAAACCAGAATATTTCTCAGATAAAGCTGAGAGAACATTATTTAATGAAATTACATCATTCACGGAATCTTACAATACTACACCGCAGATTGAAGCGTTGTCAATTGCCGTCAAGGAAAAGAATTCTCTTACAGATGACGAAGTTCAGAAGTTGCAAAATTATCTTCAAGAAATTGAAAGTAGTAAGGAAGCAAAAGCTGAGATACAATGGCTTGTTGACAAAACAGAAAAATTTTGCCAGGAAAAAGCAATATACAATGCAGTATTGGGGTCTATTTCCATACTGGACGGCAGTTCTAAAACACACGACAAAGGTCAGATTCCCAAGATATTATCGGACGCTTTGGCCGTAAGCTTTGATAATTCAGTTGGACACGATTACTTACAGGACTCAGATGAACGATACGAATTTTATCACCGTAAAGAAGAAAGAATTCCCTTTGATTTGGAGTATTTTAACAAAATCACAAAAGGTGGACTCCCAGCGAAAACGCTTAATATTGCTCTTGCTGGCACGGGAGTTGGTAAATCTCTCTTTATGTGTCATGTGGCTGCAGGAGCAATGTCACAAGGTAAAAATGTATTGTATATCACTATGGAAATGGCTGAAGAAAAGATTGCTGAAAGAATAGATGCAAATCTTTTAAATGTTACACTTGACGATTTAATGGAATTACCAAAAGATATTTATGATAAAAAAGTAGACCGTGTAAGAAAAAATACTACAGGTAAACTAATCATTAAAGAATATCCAACCGCATCTGCATCAACAACTCACTTTAGAACATTACTCAATGAACTTAATCTTAAAAAGTCTTTTATACCTGATATTATCTTTATTGATTATCTTAATATCTGTTGTTCTTCTCGTATTAAAGCAGGCGCAAATATTAACTCTTACACATACGTCAAATCCATTGCAGAAGAACTGCGAGGTCTTGCTGTTGAGTATAATGTACCTATTGTTTCTGCCACACAGACCACTCGGTCAGGATTTACATCAAGCGATCCTGGCCTTGAAGATACCTCCGAATCCTTTGGATTACCAGCAACAGCAGATTTGATGTTTGCATTAATTTCTTCTGAAGAATTAGAAGAACTTGGTCAACTGATGGTCAAACAATTAAAGAATCGTTATAATGACCCAACACACTACAAGAGATTTACAATCGGTGTAGATAGAGCAAAAATGAAATTATATGATGTAGAACAATCTGCACAAGAAGGTATTGCTGACGCTGGCACTAACCATGATAAATTAGCAAAGAAATCATTTGAAGGTTTTAAAGTATGAAATTAGAGAGAGATGCGGCAATTCATGTATCAAAAGTATTTCACGATTACTTTAGTAATTATGGTAGTATTGAAGAATATATGAGAGAAGAAAAGATTAACCATGTTTCTAACTTTCAAACTTCTGCTTTATGGCCTCCCGAAGATGATTTGTTCTCAGACTTTACAATGCACCCAAAAGATATGGATATTGAAATTGGTGAAATACCAATACAACAATGGGATACATTATTAGCGATTACTTCTTCTCATGTAAATAGAGCACCTGTCGGCAGAAATATACCATTTGCTGTCAAGGAAAAAAACTCAGGAAAGATTCTAGGTTTAATTCGTTTAGCATCACCTGTTATCTATATGAAACCTCGTAATGATATGCTTGGACAAGTTTGGATACAGAATCCTGTATCAACAAAACGATTTAATGAATCAACAATTATGGGATTTGCAATTGTACCAGCACAGCCATTTGGATTTAATTATCTTGGTGGTAAACTATTGGCCGCCATCTGCACATCACATACCGTAAGAGAAATGGTAAACAAAAAGTATAATATGAATCTTTGTTTGTTTGAAACAACAAGTCTTTATGGTTCAACAAAACAAGTATCTCAATATGATGGTATGAAACCATTCATTCGGTATAAAGGTTTAACTGTATCTGATTTTGTACCTATGATGAATGGTAAAAGATATACAGATTTAAAAGAATATGTTGAAGCAAGAGTTGGTGGAGATATTTTAGAAGAAGATGAATCTACTACAAGTAGGAAATTAAGAACATTTACTAAGATTATATCTATGACTAAAGCAGCACTTAAAGGTAGTTCTGAAGGGGAGGCATTCAGTTTAACGATTGAGAACGCTAAGAAGTTGACAGAACACAAAAGATATTATGTGTCAGATTATGGTTTTTCTAATATGATTGACTACATGAATGGTAAGGCCGAGCAATTGGTAAAAGGCGATAACTATGATAAACATGAACTTGGTAATATTGTAGAATGGTGGCGGAATAAAGCTATAAATAGATATGAGACCCTTCAAAAAGAAGGACGATTAAGAACCGAACTTGAAGTATGGACTTCAGGTAAAGATATACAGATTATAAGATAAAATGCCTAGTTCAACCGAATTAACTGAAATGCAAGAAAAAACATCCGCATGGATTTTTGACCAAGCGTTAAATCACAATGTAAAATATAAAAGTGCAGATGAAATTTTTGAAGATGAAAAATTTAAAAAAGAAATTATAGGAACACCTTCAAAAAAAGGAATTTACCCATATGTTACCAAAGAATGGATTGTTAGTTTTTATAAACAACAACAAGGATTTCTAAAAGAATTTTCACAAGATAAGTTTAAAGAGTTTAGTGTTAAAGGTGGATTTATGGATTTTGTTTCTAAATTAGTAAATCAAAAATATGGTATTTCTAAAAAAGATGCTTGGGATCCTGCTGATGTGTGGTGTATTCAAAATGAACAACAAGTTGTTAAACAAATTAAAGACGCTGTACAAAATACTGACGATATTGAAATATTAAATGCTATATTAAGAACACTTTTCAAAGAAAGAAAAGTTGTAGGTATTTCATTAAAACTCGTAGATAAAAGAGTAGATAAAGCCAGATACCAAGAAGTTAATGTTCAAGAAGGTATTTTATTCACTAGCGGAAAACATCCAACATTTACAATTACAGATATAAAGTGTGATTTTTTATTAAGAAATGACAATACATTTAAGGCAGCAAATGCTACTGTTGCTTTTACAGTAAAATATACAAAAGAATTGATTAAATACACTTTAACAATTAGAACTTCAGGTAGAACATATAGACCTGGTAATTTAATATTTGAATTTCAAGAACCCGGAGGTTCAGCCCAAATTGGTAAAGCTCCTGTTGAATTGGTATATGAAGCCTGCAAAAGAAATAAAATGGATTTTGAGAACAAATGGCAAAATTATCCTTCTAGTGCACCAGAATTTGTAAATGAAGAACAAGTATATAAAAAAATGTTTGACGGTATCAAACAAAAAGTTGTAACAAATATTACAGACAGTAAAACCTTTTCAAAAAATATATTAAAACAAATTACTGATGAGGAAAATTATGGTACAGCCAATTCCAAATTAATGCAATTAAAATTTTTATATGAAATGACAAAGTTGTCAGAAAAGAAAACTGAAAAGTTTATAACAGATTTATTTTTCTTAGCAGAAAAACGAGGTGATGGATTTGGTCCTTTTGGAAAATTATATTAATAAGGAATAATATGCAATTTTATAATGAAGTAAGACATAGATTAGGTGAACGAATTGGTGGATTTGATTACATCTTTAATTATCTACAATCAATTGAAGAGCCCTTTATTGTTGAAACAGGTTGTGCAAGACAAGAAGATAATTATACCGGTGATGGTCAAAGTAGTCTATTATTTGACAAATATATAGATGAATACGGTGGTAATTTTATCACAGTAGATATATCTGAAGAAAGTGTTAATTATTGTAGAAGTAAATTAACAAGTAATTTTTCTTCTGTTGTTCAAAAAGACAGTATTACTTTTCTTAAAGAATTAAATCTTAAATTATTAGAAAAAGGTAAGAAGATTGATTTTCTTTATCTAGATAGTTTTGATGCTCCTAGAGAACATCCTGAAGTTGTTTATCAAAGTGCTTTACATCATCTCTATGAGTTAACAACAATATTACCTTCTTTAAAAGATGGTGCTTTAATTGGTGTTGATGATTGTTGGTTTGAAAATAATCAAGTATCTGGTAAAGGAAGATTTGTTACTGACTATATGTTAAAAGTCAATAAACAACCTTGTCATGCTGGTTATCAATTTTTATGGAAATATTAAATGAGTGCTACCGTTATTATACCTACTACAGGTAATCCTGAATTTGTAGATGCAGTAAAAAGTGTATTAACACAAACTTATCCTACACAATGTTATCTTGTTGTTGATGGCCAAGACCATTATTGGGGTGTAAAAAATCATATAACAAATATGAAAAATAAAGGTGTTGATACAAAAAATTTAGTCATCTGCACCTTACCAGAAAATGTTGGAGCAAAAGGTTTTTATGGTCATAGAGTATATGCTGCCTTTACTCATCTTATTAATACAGATTATGTTATGTATCTTGACCAAGACAATTGGTTATACGACAGGCACGTTCAACAATGTGTAGAAACAATTGAAGCAAGAGATTTGGATTGGTGTTATTCATTAAGAAAAATACATGATAAAAAAGGTGATTTTATTTGCTTTGATGATTGTGAATCTTTAGGTAAATGGCAAACATATCATGGCATAAATCACGTTGATACAAATAGTTACTGTATTAAAACATCGGTAGCAACTAAGATTGCAAGCGTATGGCACGGTGGTTGGGGGCAAGATAGAGTATTTTTATCGGCTATATCACAACACTTTCCTAAATGGGACTGCACAAACGAATATACAGTAAGTTACCGTGTAGATGGCGGTAAAGGTTCTGTTAATGCAGAATTTTTTGAAAATGGCAATAAAGTAATGAATGAAAAATATAATGGAATCTTCCCATGGAGAAAAAAGTCCTCGTAGTAGGTGAGAATAGTTTTATTGCTAAACACCTATTGACATTTGATAAGGTATCATATTATAATTTTAATGATGTAGATTTAAGTAAATATGATACTGTTATTAATTGTGCATTAAATCCTTTGTTTAAAACAAATCCTTATAGTGAATTTATTGATGTAGATTTATCTGTGGGTAAACGTACTTGTGAATCCGGTTTACATTACATCATGTTATCAACGAGTAAAGTCTATGGTGATTTTTCAGAGTTAAAAACATTTAACGAGTTTTCAACTTGCATTCCTTATGACCGTCATAGTGAAAATAAATTGATTGCCGAAATAAAATTATTATCTAATTTCCCACAACAAACAACAATATTAAGAGGTTCAAACATATTTGGTTTTGAATATGGTAGAAATTCATTTATGGGTTACTGTATGTCGCAATTAGTAAACAATAATTCAATTAAATTAACTACTGATTGGGCAACACAAAGAGATTTTTTACCTGTTGATTATGCTGCCAATCTTATTGAAAAGATTTGTAAAAAGAAACCATTAGGCGTTTATAATTTAAGTTCGGGTGAAGGTTTACGCATTGGACAACTAATTCAATGGTTAATAGATGGTTATAAGTATAAAGCAAGTATTATTAATACTACAAGTGTATTTGAAAGACAATTCATTTTAGATAAAAGTAAGTTGGAAAAAGCATTAGATATTAAAATAGGTCCAATTGATTACGAAACAATTTTTTACTATTTGGGAAAAAGATTATGCAAGATTTAGTTATTAGTGCTGTGTCAAATTATGATTACAGCAAATTAAAATGTTGGGTTAACTCATTAAATTCTTGTGGTTTCACAGGAAGAAAAGCAATGATTGTTCACAATGTTTCCGATGATACAGTTAAACAATTAAAAGATAACGGTATTGAGGTTTGGTTGACATCAAATAATCGTAATAAAAATAATGATGGTTATCATTTTGCTGATAACTTTGGTTATCAAGTTCCTGCAACACGACATTATTTTCATTGGATGTTTTTAAAAGAAATGAAAGACATTCGTTATGTTATTTCTACTGATTGTTCTGATGTAGTATTTCAAAGTAATCCATCCGAATGGTTAGAAAAGAATTTAGGTAACAAAAAATTAAATTATGGTTGTGAAAGTTTAAAGTATAAAGACGAACCGTGGGGTTACAATAATATGTTAACCTCTTTTGGTCCTGTAATGCAACAACATATGAAAGACCGACCAATTTATAATGCCGGTTCAATGGCAGGGGAATATAAAACATTTATTGATTTTTCATTAAATGTATTTCTTACTATACAACATTTACAAGAACCTATGCCTGACCAAGCTGGGGTAAATCTCATGTTATCATTAGAACCTTATAAATCAATTACTAAATTTAATGACCATGATACAAATTGGGCTTGTGAATGTGGTACAACAGTAGACCCAAATAAAATGGCCTCATTTAGGCCAAATTTATTAAGTCCTGAACCTAATTTTGACGGTGAATATGTTTACACAAGCAAAGGTGAAAAATATGTAATGGTGCATCAATATAATAGGGCGCCTGATTGGAAAGAAAAGATTGAGAGAAAATATGGATAATAATATAACAATCATCACCAATTTCTTTGATATTGGACGTGGTAATTTACCAACACAAATTCGTGGTTTAACATTACCTCATTTTCAACATCGTTCTACTGATGTTTATTTTTCATACTTTGAAAAATTGGCCAAGATTAAAAATCCAATGGTGATTTATACAACGGAAGAATTTGCCGAGAGAATTCGTGATATAAGAAAAGAAAATGGTTTAGAAGAAAAAACATCTATCGTCATTTTAGAATCTTTTTTGCCAAAAGAATTTGAAGAATTGAAAACAAGAGTTAAAACGGTTCTTGATTCTCCATCATTTTATGAAAAGGTAGATAAACCACATTTTATTGAATACTGGTGGCCAGAATACATCATGATTCAACTAATGAAAGTGTTTTATATCAATAATGCAATTGATTCTGGTTTAGTAAAAACAGATTTGACAGCATGGATTGATTTTGGTTATTGTAGGAATGATACGACCTTACCTTCTTCTAATGAATGGTCATATGACTTTGACAAAGATAAAATTCATCTATTCAGTTTGCGTCCTATTGAACCACAAAGACCTATTGATGATATCATCTATCGTGGCGATGTGTATGTCATGGGTTGTCATATGGTAGCAGGTACGCATATGTGGAAAGATTATCAGCATTTAGTTTATAATAATATGTTGGCATTATTAAAACATAACCTTGTGCATTACGACCAAACATTATACTTAATGTCTTACTTAACAAAACCAGAAATGTTCTCAATGCATTATGTGGATCCTTCCGACTGGTTTATTATCTTCAACCAATACAATAATTCAAAATGATTAATATTGCTTCTCCTCGTATTCATAATTTAGGCGATTTCTCACATTGTTTACCTGCATTATCCGGTTTATATAAACACACTAATGAAAAAATACACTTTATTATTTGTCATAGATTACAGAGATTTAAAGGTATTAAAGAATTACTTTTAGGACAAGAAATGTTTGAAAAAATATCTTTTGTCCACGAAATACAAGAACCATTACAAGCTATTTTAATTGATGATACAGGAGACAAAGGAAACCACGGTTTAAATTCAGCCATTGCTCATAGGTATGCTAATTTCATTAAACAAAATTATGGCATTCAATTTAATATTGATGATGAGTTTGAATTACAAGTGCCATTTGTGGAAACAGAAAATATTACAGGTATTTTGGTTGGTGACAGATGGGCACCAAAAGACGCTATTGATGTGGATGATAGAAGATTATCTAATGTCATTGAAGGCTCTGGTATATTAAAAGATTTTGATGTTAGCTATCTTGACTATACTAAAGATTTAGTGTATAATTGTAATTTGATAAAGAAAAGTAATAAGTTCATAACTACCGTAACAGGTATTGCTGTATTGTCCGATTTAATAAAAAAAGAAACTATTATTTTATATGATGATGATATGACTAATTGGAATAATAAAACCATAGAAGAAATTTTTACCGACCACTTTTATTCAAACAGAAAAACATCAATACAACACATTAGAAAATTTGACACAAATACATTATGATTGTAAACATTGAGCCGTACAATTTTGGCGGAGGATTAAGAGCAGGTGATATAATAGCAGTTCTGAACTATCTTGCCTTTTTACAAGAACAACCTCCTCTATACAAAGATTTAAAGTTTCATCTTCCTGACCGTTCGGTTAATCCAGCACCACATTGTTTACAGTTTCGTGATTGGTTGGTAGAAAATACTCCTTATCTTACCTCCGAATCAAGTAATAATTCATTAAATTTACAGAATGTAAATCTTTGGGATTTAAGGTCACTTACTGGTGATAAATTGAAATTAAAATTTAATAAACCACTAAAGAAAAAGATTTGTATTTTTCCTTTGTTGGATGCTCCATATAATCATTATAGAAATTGGTCAATTGAAATGGTTAACAGTATGATTGAACATTATATGCAACCTGAATATGATGGTTACGAAAAAGTTTTATGTATGACAAATCCTGGTGGTATAGAACAAAAAGGTTTTATTTGTGATACTGATTATATAAGAAATATTGAAAACATTATTGACTGTAGTCATTTTGTTGGTGGTGATACAGGTACATCACACTTTGCTTCTGTTTTAGATGATGATAAGCATATTAATTATTATTATGGTTCCGTAGGGCTACTACATACTACACCGTTCTATGCTTTGCAAGGTCGGGGTAATATTAATATGTTTTGGAATAACAATTGGAGAACAGATTTATTATGATTGATAATTATGAAATGATAGAACCAGGTCATTGGTTTCAAAGTAAACCTACCGGTGAAATTATGAAGTATGATACTCGTTATATGGAGTATTATACAAAAATGTCCGATGAAATGTCAAAGTTGAGATTTAATTTATTGGATAGTTATTTACCTTTAGGTGAGTTTAATAGTATTTGTGATTTTGGTTATGGCGATGGCAATTTCTTGAAATGTGTAAAAAAACAAAATGAAGAATTTTTACCTGATATAAAATTGTATGGTCATGATATCTCTGATTATCCGTTACCAGAAGGCATTACTTTTATCAAAGATATCAAAGATATCGATGTTGATGTAACTACATTCTTTGATTCAATTGAACATATTCCTGAACCTAATATACATGAACTACTTGGTTCAATTAAAACAAAATATATTATGATATCATTACCGTGGATGCACGAGCGTATGGGTGCTGAATGGTTTAGAACATGGAAACACCGTAAAGAAAATGAACATTTCCATCATTTTGATTCACATGGTTTAATTACATTAGTTCATAAAGCAGGATTTACTCCAATTCATATTTGTAATCACGAAGATGAGATTCGTAAATCTGTTTCATACTTACCAAATATATTGACCATTATAGCAAAAAGGAATTGATAATGAAAATAAAAGTTTTTAGTCATGCAATGCACATGATGAGAGGTAGAGAAATCACCTTAGAACAAACCGAGTTACTAGAAAAAACTGGTTTACTTGATGCCGCTGATGAAGTTCATATGATGTTGCATTTTGGTGAAGAAAACTTCCGTTGGTTAGAACAACGTTGGGAAAATAGAACGAATGTTTTTTATCATGACTTTGATGAATCATATAAAGAATGGTACGAAGCAACAACATCACAATACATCCAAAACATGGTACATTCTTCCGATGAAGAATTTTATGTATGTCATATGACACATAAAGGTGTTTCTCATCCTGATGGCGGCCATCAAAACTGGCGTAAGTATATGCAGTATTGGAACATTGAAAAATGGCAAGAATGTGTAGCTAAATTAGATGAAGGTTATGATACTTGTGGTGCTGCATTTTTAGGTGAACCTCCACATCCTTTTTATGCTGGTAACTTCTATTGGGCCAAAGCATCTTATTTGAGAAGATGTAAAAAATTAATTCCACCACCAGAAAATAATTATCAACCACAGTTTTCTGGTCAACCGCACCATCGTTATGATTTAGAATGTTGGCACGGTAGCGGAAATCCAAAGGCTTATGATATGCATCCAGGTGAAACAAATAGATGGTATTATCCACCAAATACATATCGTAGTGACATAAAAGAAGTAATTACATTTAATACAGAGGCATAATATGATTATACATCAAATGATTGAAGCATTATCGAGAGAGCGTCCAGCTTACGCAAAGAATTATGACAATTACGAAGAAGGACAATTCGTTCAGTATTCAGGCCAACTGTGGGACGAAAAAGAAATGTATGCTGCAATTGATACATTAGTCAATGGTAAATGGATTGTTTCTGGTGAAAAAGTGTCTCAATTTCAACAAGAGTTTTGTGATAAGTTTAATGTCAAATACTCACACATGGTAAACTCAGGTTCATCAGCGAACCTTGTAATGATTACGGCACTAAAGAATAAATTTAAATGGGAACCTGAAGATGAGATTATTGTATCTCCTGTTGGATTCCCCACAACGATTGCACCAATCTCACAGAATGGTTTGAAACCTGTTTTCATTGATATTGAGTTAAAAACACTAAATTTTGATGTTACAAGAATCGAAGAAAAGATTACATCAAAGACTAGAGCAATTTTTGTATCTCCTGTTCTTGGTAATCCTCCTGATATGGATGTATTACATGACATTTGTTATCGTAACAATATTTTATTGATTGGTGATAATTGTGATAGTCTTGGTACAAAATACAAGAATGAATTAATAACAGAATACTATTATTGCTGGTCTACTTCATTCTATCCTGCACATCATATCTCAACCGGTGAAGGTGGAATGGTCAGTTCTAATGATGAAGAATATATTAAGTTAGCAAGAAGCATTTCCTGGTGGGGTCGTGATTGTTATTGTGTTGGTGCAAACAATCTATTACAATGTGGTAGTTGTGGTAAAAGATTTGATAACTGGTTACCAAACTATGACGGTGTGATTGACCACAAGTATCTGTTTACGACAATGGGTTATAATTTAAAACCATTAGATTTACAAGGTGCAATTGGTATTGAACAATTAAAGAAATTTGATTTTATTCACTCTAAGCGCCGTGAGTATAAAGAAAGAATACAAAAGTTTATTGAGAATAACATCAAAGAGGCTCGTGTCATTAACGAATCTTCTGTTGCCGAAACTTCGTGGTTTGGTGTTCCTATCTATTGTGAATCACAAGAAGCAAAAGAAATGTTAGTTGCTCACTTTGAAGAAAACAAGATTCAGACAAGAAATTATTTTAGTGGTAACATTTTATTACATCCAGGATACAAACATCTAGATGACTATAAAAAGTATCCTAATTCAAATCTTGCTCTCAGTAATGTATTCTTTATTGGTTGTTCACCTCTTTATAATGAAAAGATTTTGGCTTACATTGAAAAGGTTTGTAAAAAATGGAACGATTAATCAATGTTTTTGGAGGTAAAGGTTTTATAGGTTCTCGTTATGTAGAATTGACAGATGGATATCTTTGGGTTAATGAAAGAAATGACTATGAAGTGAAAGCAAAGGAAGGAGTTACGGATGTTTTATACTTTATATCTACTATTGATAATTATAATGTTCACACTAACCCTTATCTTGACATTGAAACCAATCTTACGACTTTAATTAAAGTACTAGAGTCTTGTAAAGGTAAAGATATTACATTTAACTTTATTAGTTCTTGGTTTGTCTATGGTGACGTTAAACTACCTGCTAAAGAAACCTATGGTTGTGACCCTAGAGGGTTCTATTCAATTACCAAACGAGCAGCTGAACAATTACTCATTTCTTATTGTAAAACATTTGAAATACCTTATCGTATTATTCGTTTAGGTAATGTGGTAGGTAAATCAGATGGCAAGGCGTCTGCTAAGAAGAATGCTTTACAATATATGATTAATGAAGTTAAACAAGGTAATCCCATCAATCTATATGAGGGTGGTGAAGTGTATAGAGATTACATTTATGTAGATGATGTCGTGTCTGGTATCAACCTTATTCTAAATTCTGGAAAAAAGAATGAAATCTACAACCTAGCGAACGGTGAAGGTATTCGTTTGATGGACGTAATGTTGAAGGTTAAGGAAATGACAAATTCTTCTTCATCTTTTAATAGTATACCAACACCTAGATTTCATAGTATTGTTCAAGCAAAAGATATGATACTAGACATCAAAAAAATCAAAAAATTAGGATATGAACCTCAATATCCTATGTCAAAGATGATTGAATTACTGGTATAAAACCCAATAATTTAAGCTCAAACTTCTCTCTATATATTTAACCGAATTTTTGTAAAGTTCGGTTATATGAAATCAAAAGTTGTATAAATACATCATGGCAACCAAAGTGTGTTGCAATCCATGAGGTAATTAATGAAACCATTTTTAGTATTCATAAAAGAAGAGGCCGAAGAAGAAGGTCAAAAACTTAAGCATATAGACCATGCTGAAGATAGACCTTTATTATATGGCTCAAAAGGTTTTACACATACATATAACGCTTTAAGTCAAACACACGAACACATTAAATCTGGAAGTAAAAGTACCGCTTTAACTATGAAGTATGATGGTTCTCCATCTATTGTATTTGGTCATCATCCAGAAACAGGTAAATTTTTTGTTGCTTCGAAATCTGCTTTCAATAAAAATCCTAAAATCAACTATACTCACGCAGATATTGTTAAAAATCACGGACACGCTCCTGGCCTTGTAGAAAAATTACATTCAGCACTTAAACATCTTAAAAAGATGTCACCCAAGTCTGGTGTATATCAAGGCGATATGATGTTTTCAGAAGGTGATAAAGAAGAATCGGATGGGGGTGTCTCTTTTACTCCTAACACAATTCGTTATACCGCAAAAGGCGAAGAAGCAGATAAAGTTCGTAAAGCAAAAATGGGTGTTGTTATTCACCAACAATATCACGGAAAAACAATTGATAGTATGTCTGCTGATCCTCATCCAGATTTACATAACTTCAAACAACATCCGGATGTTTGGACTAAATCCGCAGAACACGATACTAGTCAGATACACTACTCAGAAAAAGACCAAGAAGAATTTAATAATCATATGAATGCCGCAAAAGCAATACATGATGAACATAAAGGTGAAATGTATAAGGCAACCGAACCACATCGTGGTGAATCTGGTCAACTAGGAACCTATATAAATCAAACAGTAAGAACAGGTGAAAAACCTTCCGCTGAAGGTTTATCAAACCATATACAAGAAAAATATAATAAAGCTATTGCTAAATTAAAAACGCCTGCGGCTCAATCAAGAAAAAAACAAGAAGCAAAAATGCATACTGACCATATAGAAAAAAATAAAGACCATTATGAAAATTTATTAAATATGCATCACCACTTACAACAAGCTAAAAATATTTTAGTTAAAAATTTAGAACAACATGAAGGTGGATTAGACCACCATATTGCAGGTAAAAGAAGTAAACCAGAAGGTTTTGTAGTCAATCATGCAGGCGAGCCTACAAAATTAGTCAACCGAGCCGAATTTGCTCGTGCAAATTTATTAAAGGTGAGATAGTAAATGTTTAATTTTAAAGAATATATTCTCTATGAAGATTTAATTCTTGAATCGAGAGGATATATTGCTGCAACTGGATTTGACACAGAAAGACACGAAAAACAATATGTTACACCTCATTTGAATAGTAAAACGCCTACTCATAAACTAGGCGTAGGTCATAAAGATGTTCCTGCAGGCGCTGATTTAATATTACATAAAGCAGAAAGATATGACGGTAAATTATTTGTTCATGCTACCGATAATGTTACAAAAAAGAAAACTTTAATACCTGCAAATAAAATTGTTAAACCTGGTGAACAAAAAGCTAATAAAGGTTTTGATTATGAAAAACAATTTGTTGAAAGATTAAAAAAACATGGTTTGATGCACGGAGAAGCCGCTGGTTTTTCTGCTGGTAATGATTTTAATTTAATTAATAAAAAAACCGGACAGAAACATAAAGGTAGAGTTCATAGTGAAAGAGAAGTTGGAGATAAAAAAGTGTTACAAGGTGAAACAAAAATTGGTAAAACAGCCGCATTTGGTCAATTGACGATTGCCTATGATAAAAACAAAGGCGGTTGGCATATGCCCGAAAAGAATAAGGCGAATAGGCCTACTTATGCAAAACATATTGAAGCAAAAGGTATCTTAGAACATATGAATAAACATCATATGCCCAATGAAAATGTCAAAAGAGCTAAAGATGTTTTATTTGAACATGAAAATTTGGACCCAGCAAACGGATATTTAAAAGACCATCATGTCCATGTTTTGCAAGTTGGTAAACACGGTACTTATAAAGTAGGAAAAAAAGATGCAACTGGCCACGGATTACCTGAAGCAAAAGGTAAAGGACAATTCAGAGTTTATCAAAAAACTGGCGATCCTATGAAAAGAATGGTGATGTTTAAAGTAAAACATTTGGAAAAAAGTCATGTTGATTTAGATGAAGATGAACACTTACAAGCAATGGCCAAAACATTAGGCCATAAAGGTATCAATTTTAAGAAAACGATAGACGAATGAAATCATTTTTAGAATTATATGAAGAAATAGAAAAAACACATAATCCTGTGGTGATGGCGTTTGGTCGTATGAATCCTCCTACTACTGGTCATTTAAAGTTAATTCATAAAATAAGAGAAGTTGCAGAAAAAAATCATGCACCACATCATATTATTGTATCACATTCACAAGATACAAAAAAGAATCCTTTGTCTGCCAAACAAAAAATTAAACATTTAAGAAGATATTCTCCTGGTACAAATTTTGAATCTTCTAGTTCCGAAGAACCTTCTATTTTTCATCATGCTACCAGACTTTATAATAAAGGACATGACCATCTAATCGTAGTTGCTGGTTCTGACCGTGTTAAAGAATTCCAAACAACATTGGACAAATACAATGACGTAAAAGGTAAACACGGTTTTTATAAGTTCAAAAAGATAAGTGTTGTGTCTGCTGGTCATCGTGACCCTGACGCTGAAGGTGCAGAAGGTATGTCTGCTACAAAAATGAGAGAACACGCAAAAAATAATAATTTCGCTGGCTTTCGTGAAGGTGTTCCATCTCATGTTTCTGACGAACACACAAAAGAATTGATGCATGATGTCCGTAAAGGCATGGGATTAAATGAACAAATATATCGTGGTTCATTCAAGGCAATCTTTCTAACTGGTGGTCCAGGTTCAGGTAAAGACATTATTATCCGTGAAGCCATTGCTGAGAGTAAAATGACTGAAATTAATTTTACGCAAGCTATTGATTTTCTTGGTGATAAACAAAAACTATCCGAAAAAACCAACGATTATCGTAGAGAGTCAATTCGCAGAAGAAGCCCACTAATCATTAATGGACCTGCGGACGATTATGAAAAAGTTTCTTATATTAAAGAAGAACTTGAAGAACTTGGTTACGAAACCATGATGATTTTTGTTGGAACAACCAATGAAATTAGTAAACAAAGAAATGAATCATTGTCTAAAATGATGAATGAATCTGCTCGATATCACAAATGGAATAAATCGCAAAAAAATATTAATAGTTTTTATGAAATTTTTGAGACATTTATAGGCTTTGACAACACAGGAAACCTAGATACCAAGGAAGAGGATATTCATACAGTATATGAAAATACAAACCTCTTTTTAGATTCCAACAGATTTACCGATGTAGCAGAAGGATGGTTGAAAAGGAATAGGGGTGTATTGACAGAAAGTAAACCTATTTTAAGAGCATTGCCTTTACCTAAAGAACCCAATTTTAATTATGATAATGATAAAAAGAAAAGATTAAAAGGTGGCGATACTTCAGGTAAAGAACCTAAATCTGTAAGACCAACTGGTTTAGGTGGAGAATGGAATACGAGAACTAATGGTTCGGGATTAACTGGTGGTGCTGGATTAGGTGGCATGGGAGAGACAGTAGAATATAGTAATGCAAGTCCTGCTAGTAACGCAATGCCAGGTGGTGGTTCTGTAAATCCTTTAAGTAGTGATTATGATGTACCTAAAAAGAAGAAGTTGAGAACATTTAAAGAATATAATGGTTTTCAAAATGATGTTGAATCTGGTTTAGGTGGTGTTTTAGGTGGTGCTAGCAACAAAGAAGGTATGGATACCTATAAAGATTTAAATAGAAATGTTGGTGTCATCATTAAGAAAAAAGGTAAGAAGAAATTTAATGAGGACTGTGTAGTAGAATTAGAAAAAGGTTTACAGAAGTTAGATAGTCATAGTTATGATTCAATTGATAGTTTAATGAAAAAAATTGCTGTTAAACATGGAATTACCGGCAAAGATTTACATAACGATTTTAAAAAGAAACATGGTAAGATACCTGACGATTGGATTAAAGGAAAAAAATGAGAACATTTAAAGAATTTAAAGAATACTTAGAAGAAAAAGGTAGATGCTGGTCAGGATACAAACCTGTTCCTGGTAAAAAAGCATTTTCAAAAGGTTCTTGTGTAAAAGAAGAAGAAGTTGAATTAGAAGAAGCAAAACACTATCCATATAAATTTCGTGCAACTTATCACGATCCTGATACCAATGAAGTAACGCATTATATGGATTTCACTCATAGAAATTTAGATGCTGCAAAGAAACACGCTCAAGGTAATAGATTAGAACGTAAAGATGGTAAACAAGATAAATTACATTCTGTTGTGCAAATGAAAGAAGAAGTTGAAAAATTGGTTGAAACAAGACTGGCATCTTTTCATGCGCAGGACCAATCAAAAAACCATTATCACTTTAATGTCGGTAAAAACAATGGTAAACTATATCATGAAGTGCATGGTGAACGCTCTGCACTTCATCCAGCTAATATATTTCCACGGGGTCATGGAGGTGATAATGTTCCTGTGAGCCATGCTAGAGCTGTGGGAAATCTAGTAGCTGCTGGCAAACATAAAGAAGCCCTTGCTCATTTAAATAAACACAGTTATTATAAATGGACGGCTGAAGATATTGATGAAGAAGTTGAAGAATATGATGTTGAAGAATTGTTTGACATTTTAGAAGAAGTTGTTAACGGTATTGCAGAAGAAAGTAATATTGATCCTGAAATTCTTTGGGAAAACCTTGAAGATGTTTCAGACGAAGAATTATACGAGACTGCCGCTTGGCGTAGAAAAGAAGGTAAGAATCCTACAGGCGGACTAAATGCAAAAGGTATTGCATCATATCGTAGAGAAAATCCAGGTTCTACATTAAAGAAAGCAGTTACAGGTAAAGTAAAACCAGGAAGTAAAGCAGCTAAGCGTAGAAAGTCATTTTGTGCTAGGATGGGTGGTATGCCTGGTGCAATGAAGAAACCAAATGGTGAACCAACAAGAAAAGCACTCGCATTACGCAAGTGGAAATGCAGATAAAATAGGAGAATAAAATGTTTGCAAAAGATAAAATAAGCCAGTCTATGATTGATGCAGTTAATCAAGTATTAGAAGAAGAAAAAAAGAGAATGTTACTTGAACCAGAATTAGATGAAACTGGTTTTCATAAGGCTGCTCATGCCGCTAAGAGAGCAAATCAATCACACTTCGAGTTTCAAGGTAAAAAATATCCTGTTACTGCTAAATCTCACAAAGAATCAATTGAAATCGCAAGTGAAGCTTCATTAAAACTTCCTACTGCAACAGGTACTAAAGTTCTTGGTGGTTCTGGATATGGTTCAAAAAAGGCACATGAAGTGCAACATAAAAATCCTTTTGAAAAAGGTCCAAGTAAAAAAGATTTAAAAGGTATCAAAGCACCAACTAAAAAAGAATTAAAGAAAATTGGTGAAGATTCTTTTGCAAATAAGTTATTGACACATATTAAAGAAAACAAAGCGACAGGTACTGAACCAGTATTTACAGATAATAATATGGGTGAAGAAATGACTGACGCTCAAATGAAGAAGCGTGAGAAGATTGTTATGTCAATGAAAAAAGGCTTGGCAGGTTTCAAACAGCGTTATGGTAAAAACTATAAGAATGTCATGTATGCTACTGCTACAAAGCAAGCGATGAAAGAAGATTCTTCTGATACATGGAATGGTTCATATGAATTTGTATTAAATGAAAAAGAAGAAGTTGAACAGATTGATGAGATTTCTAAAAAAACTCAAGCTTCTTATGCTCGCAACTCAATGCAAGATTTAGCCAAAACTACTCATGTAAGAAGCGCTTTACAACAACAAAAAATGTACGGCACGATACATCCCGACCACGAAAAAGAAAAAACTATTGACAATTTAACAAGAGCATCCTATAACCGTCAAAAAGGTTTACACAGAGTTATGGATAGATTGGCTAAAGAAGAAGTAGATTTAGAAGAAGGTGATGCTACATACAAAAAGACTACACCAACAAAAAAGATGGCTGATGTTGTTGACCGTAAAAAGACCGTTAAAGATTTAATGAAAGGTCGTCAATACTTTGGTTCAGGTAAGATGAAAGAAGAAGTTGAAATGGATGAAGCAGTTGGTATAGAAAAAGATCCTGATGCAGATTTATTGACAGTAGATATGCTCCGTGGTCGTGTCAGAGATGGCAAGTTTGCTAAATTAAATTCTTTTAGAAGTTATAAGGTAGATTTAAAAACAAGCGAAAGAGAAGTTAAACCTGAAGTAGTTGACCAAGGTGTAGATACAAAAGAAAAACAAAAAGTTTCAACAAACCCTGGTCCTGTAGATATTAAGTTAGATGATAAATTAACAACTCCTCCACATACTTATTTTTCTAAAGACAAGCAAGTTAAAAACGAAGAAGTTAAACCAGAATTAAAACATATTCGTTCTAAAGAAGTAAAACAACGTAATAAAGAAATTGATACATTTGCTTCCAAAGTTGTTCAAGCTAAAGAGGAAGATACTGGTAAATGGAGAGAAGAAACTCCATGGAAAAAAGTAGCTGTTAATGTAAAAGATAAGTCTGGTGCAACACATACACCAATGAGTCGTGCAAAAGACTTAGCAAAAAAATCTTTTAAGAAGATTAAAAAAGATACTATGTAATGAAAAAGAAAGAAACAGTTAAGATTAATCCTCAGCCGTCAAGGCCTACTTTTGGAGTAAACCCTATGGATCCATGGTCAGCAAAAGCAAATATTGCAGAAAATGAATTGGAAGAAAGTGCAGGTTTAGATGCATACCTTAAATCAAAAGGTATGAATCCTAAGTTTGTTGCAAGAGACACTAAGATATCTATTTCTAAATCTCCAGCGTATAGATCCTGGCAACAAAGTCATCAAATAGAATCCGTTGATGACAATGCTACACCCGAAAGATTAAAAAATTTAAAATCCAGAACGTCCGCACATACTGAAATTAAAACTGCTCCTGTTAAATCTACTAAAACTAGAATACAAGAAGCAAGAAAAACAGCCAAAGAAAAATTTGCAAAGGCTGCATATGAAAGAAGCCAAGAGCATAAAAAGTTTATGGATAGTATTAAAGATAAACCTCATGGCGAACAAATGAAAGCGATGATGGATAAAATTAAATCCAATTTGAATAAAGAAGAAGTTGAACAGATTGATGAGATTTCCAAAAAAACTCAAGCTTCTTATGCTGCAAAATCAATGCAAGATTTAGGTATGATTAATGATTTCTCTAAAAGACCTCCGCTTGATGATAAGGATAGAGAAAAACAATATCAAAATACTTTATCAAGGAAAGCTAATAATCGTGAAAATGGGTTGCACAGAGTTATGGATAGAATGTCTAAAGAAGATGTTGAGTTGGATGAAGCAAATATTACACACGCTGCACACTTTGACGACCCAAAAACAAATAAATGGGCAAGTATGGCTTTAATTACTGCTAAAAATGATGATGATGCTGTTTCACAAGCACATGATTTATTGAGAACTGATGCTTATCGTAAGTATAAATTATCTGCTGTTGAAAAACATGAGCCTATTAAGAATATAAAAATGAAAGAGGAAACTTTTGCGGATGCTAAGGCTGCTGACCCATCCGTTATGTCACCTGGTGAAGGTATTGCTGAGAAGATGACAACCGCACAGAGAGTTAAGTCAATACATAAGAAACTCAAAGAAGAAATGTATGACCACGAGAAAGCAGATAAGTCGGTGGTAACATACGGTAAGAAACCTAAATTTGAGAAAGCTGAAAAAGATGAAGGTGGAGAGAAAAAACCATCTGCGGCCGCAATATTAACTGGTGGTAAAACATTAACGGGACAACCAAGAGATACGGTTGAGTTGGATCCATTGATGAGAAACCGTCCAAATCAGCCTGATGTAACAAAGAAGGATGATAAAAAAGACGGTAAAAAAGAAGATAAGAAGAAAGATAAATAAGAATATAACTAACTGAGGCTAATTCAAGGAGAAAAAAATGCCAACATGGGGAAATACAGATTCCGCAAATAACAAACCAAAATTTGGTTTTTTGCGTCAAACAAGAGAACTACAACAATTTACAGTAGCTAATACTGCTTTACTAGGAAATACTGTAATTACCGTTACATATACCGATGGAACACCAGGTAGCAACGTAGCTAACTTGGGTGTAACTGCTGGTATGAGTGTTTATGGCACTAACGTTGCCGTTGGAGGTACAGCGAGTTTCTTTAAGTCAAACAATCAAGTTTTAAGAGTTTCTGGTAATAATATTGTTTTATTAAATCCAGTTATCGGTAACGTTAATACAGGTATAATGTTAGAAATAGATTCAAATATTACTTTTAACAACCCTTATACACAAAACAATTTTTCCGATACAATTTTAGTAACATCAACTCGTCTAGCTAATACGCAAGGTACATCAAATCCGCAAGGAAGTACGGTAGCCAATACTTTCTTAGGTAGTGTTAATCAAGGTTGGAATTTAATTACGAGAAAGATTAATAGTGATGGTACTATTCGTTTCCTCAAAGAAACTTTAGTATGTTTAGCAAATGCTACGGCTTCAAATACAAGTTCTGCTAATACTTCTGCCAACGCAATTTACGGTGGTTTATAATAAAAGAATATCGTATTAAACGATAAAAAATATGATTAGTGACTTGAATGAAGAAAACTTTTTGATATATGCGATGAAGTGGTACGATTCACCAAATTGCATTATGTCTGAATTTGAAAATGATTTAAAAAGAACCAAATATCTAAAGCGATTGTTTCGTAGATATAAGGTGACTAAATCATTAAAAGAACGATTGATATTGAATCACATCATCTTATTAAATAATGTTTTTGGTCCTGATGCAACACCAAGAATATTATTTTTTAAGATTGATGAAAAAGATTATGATGTATTAAAAACATTTTTATGTTATTTAAATTTAATGCCTGAAATGGTTTATGGAATTAATGGAAATAATATATCCTCATATGACATACCTTTGGATCCAAATGTAGCAAAAATATTACTAGAAATATGAAAACATTTAAAACTTTAAGGTCCGAATTATTTGAGTCAATCAATGACAAAATAGATTCAGTTAAACCCACATTAGAAAAACATGGGTATAAATTTCACAAAATTACCAACAAAAATACGTTTGGTGAAAAACACAATTTCACCAAAACACATCCTAAAACAGGTGAAAAACATTATGCGTCAGTAGACCAAAAAACAGGACACTGGACAACACACACAAACGAAACCGATTCTAATAGGTCTCATTTAGTACAACATAAAGATAGTTTAAAAACAGGTGAAGGCAAAACTAAAGAAGAATTGGATAAACACTTAACGCATTGGCATCATGAGCATCCTTTAATTAAAAAAGTTAAGAGTTCTTTTGCAAAAATGATGAAACCAAAATACGAACCACACAGCGGTTATGGTGGTTCTTCAGATTCATCTACTTATTATGGTGGTTCTAGTGGTTATTGGGGTGGCGGATCTTCAGGTGGCGATTAATGAAAACTTTTAAACAGCACTTAGACGATAATAAAAAAAAATCACTTCATGTTTTTGACATTGATGATACTTTATTACACACTAATGCAAAAATTCATGTTAAAGATAAGAATAACAAGCACGTTGAATCTTTAAATAATCAAGAATTCAATGACCATCATTTGAAACATGGTCACCATTACGATTTTAGTGAATTCCGTTCTGCGCAAAAATTCCATGATGAATCTCATCCTATTCATAAGATGATAAAAAAGGTTAAAGATTTATCTAAAGACAAAAAGAATCACGTTATCTTCAATACCGCAAGAGCAAACTTTGATGATAAGAATAAATTTTTACATACATTCAAAAAACACGGCATTGATATGAAAAAAATTCATGTCATTAGAGCTGGTAATCTCAATAGAGAAGGTCTGCCTGCTGAAAAGAAAGCAGTAGTGATACATGGTTATATTAAAAAGCACAAATATAAAGATGCACATATGTATGATGATAGTAAAACAAATTTACATCATTTTCTGAAGTTAAAAAATAATCATCCTAATACAGAATTTCACGCTCACCATGTATCAGGCGATGGTTCAACAACAAAAGTAAATGAAGAAATAATTGCTTTATTTAAAACTTTTGAGGAAATAAATAGGATAGAAGAAGATGCTATGGCTGTTGCACCAACTAATGTTGTCGGTGGAGGTGCAATTGCCGGTACAGGTGGTAAGGGTGGAGAACCAGGTGTACCAAAAAATAGAAAAAAACGTAATCCAATTATGATGATTATGGGTAAACGTAATTGATGGATAGTATTAAAAGTCGTATAGAAGAAAAGTTTCAATTACAACCAGAAATTTTAAAAGTTAATGATAAGATATTTGTGAAAGTTTTAGGATTAGATAATTTATCATTAGCAAAATGGTTACAAGAAGAATTTTCTGAATTAAAAATAGATGTAAAACAAACAGCAGCATACGAATTTTCAAACGATGGTTGGATAAAAATAGAGGCGTAAATGTTTTGGTTGATTAATTATATACCAAGTGTTATTTTTCATATATTACTATTAATATCAGTAGTAGGTATTTTAACAAGCTTCTTTTTAGGCATGGTACCTTTCGTTAGTCAATATAAAACACCAATACAAATTATTTCAATACTTGTTTTAGCTTTTGCTTTATATTCAGAAGGTTCAATTGCAAACAATGAATCATGGCAAGCAAAAGTAAAAGAGCAGGAACAAAAAGTCGCACTAGCAGAACAAAAGTCAGCAGATTTAAATGAAAGATTACAAGAAGCGTTAAATTATAAAACCAGTATTATTGAAGGAAAGAAAAATGAAACAATTAAAGAGATTAAAAAATATGTGCATGATACTTGCAAGCTCTCTAATACTGCTGTCAGCTTGCACGACAGTTCCAGTCAAAACTCCGTTCCCGACAGCGCCATCGGAACTATTACAGGAACCTCCAATGTTGAAGTGCCTGAATTGCTTGAAACAATCACCGAAAACTATGCAACCTACTACAAACAAGTAGATAAATTAAAAGCATGGCAAGAATGGTATAAGAAAAACAAAGAATTCTTTGACAAGGTAGAATAATGACAACTATAACAAAAGAACAATTACGAAAAATAATGCCAGCTAATGTTTTACTGGATGTTTGGTATCAAGCGATGACTGAACTTTTTCCATTGTATGAAATTAATACACCGAAAAGAATAGCTGCTTTTATTGCTCAATGTCAACATGAGTCTGGTAATTTTTCCGTGTTATCTGAAAACTTATATTACACAGCACAAGGATTGAATAAAGTTTTTGGTCGTTATTTCCCTACATTACAATCTGCTGTGCCATTTGCTAAGCAACCAGAAAAGATTGCCAATAAAGTTTATTCGAATCGTATGGGTAACGGTACAGAAGCAAGCGGCGAAGGTTATAAATTCCGTGGTCGTGGTGTGTTTCAGTTGACAGGCAAAGCAAATTACGAACAGTTTGCAAAAACAAAAAATATGACCTTAGATGAAGTTGTAAAATACCTAGAAACTCCTAAAGGTGCATTAGAAAGTGCTTGTTGGTTTTGGAAAACACGCAACCTGAATTCTGTAATCGATACGCAAGGTATTGATAAAGTAAGTCAAGTTATTAACGGTGGTACTAATGGACTTATTGATAGAAGAAATCATTTTACATTAGCGTTAGGTATAGTAGGAGAAAAAAGTGCCTGATATTTTAAAACAATTATTGACTGGCAAAGATGGACAGACACATGATTTAGCAAGATGGGCATGGTTAATATCTTTATTAGCTGTTGTTGCTGGATCGGCATGGAATGCATTTCACCAAGTAACATTTTCTTTAACTGATTTTGCTCAAGCAAGCGCAGTAATTGCTGGTGCACATGGTGTAGCGATATATGCTAAAAGAGATACTGAACCTACTGAAACTAATACCAATAAATAATAACATATAATATAGAAGAATAATAAAATGGCGATTGACGATAAAGATTTTTTACAAACTAGAGTTGATGTGGGTGTTCTTAAAGAACAAGTGGTTTCTATTACTACATTATGTGGTAAAATGGATGTTGTTATTCAAAAATTGGTAGAACAAAACGACAGAAACCTTACACAAATATACAAAGACATGGACAAGCGTAGATTAGAAACTGATGCCGACATTAAAGAAATCCACGATAGGATTGATACGGTATTGGATAAAGTTCAAAGTACCGAATTAAGATTAATGGAAGAATTGAAATCTTTAAGAAATGATATGATGTATCATAACAAAGAAGAAAAAGACCAGTTGAATAAAATTCTACAATGGAAATGGATGATTGTAGGTGGGGTAATTACCATAACGTGGCTGATTACTAACGGCTTACAATACCTAACTGGTCACTTGACAAAGTAATATTTTTGTAGTATACTGGTCATATTATGAGTATATATATTGACCGAACTTTTCTTCTCCGTATGTCACCTAAATTGAGTAGGTTTACACAAAAGAAACCTGACTTGTATAACTTTAGGTGTCCTCTTTGTGGAGATTCTCAAAAAAATAAAACTAAAGCAAGAGGCTTTGTCTTTCGCAAGAAGGATGATTACTTCTATATGTGCCATAATTGTGGCGCATCTACTACCTTTTATAATTTGTTAAAGAGTGTAGATGAATCTTTATTAAAAGAATACCAGTTGGAGAGATATAAAGATGGAACAAATAATGCGAACACGCCTAGACCAGACTTTTCTGAAGCGAAAGAAAAACCAACCTTCAAAGAAAAGATACAACTGGAATCAATACAATCGTTACCAGAGGCGCATTTTGCTAAGAACTATGTTCTGCAGAGACGGATTCCTGAGGACTTTCACTCGCAATTATACTTTGCGCCAGATTTCTCAACCTTCATACAAAATCTTGGGATTGAAAAAGAGTCATTGCAAAAAAATGACCAGCGGCTCGTTATTCCCTTCTTTGACGAAAACAAAAATCTGGTGGCGGTACAAGGTAGGGCTCTCGGTGAAAGTAAACTGAGATATATCACTATCAAGTTACATGACGATAATCATAAAGTATTCGGACTCGATAGGATAGACCAGGATAAAAAAGTATATGTAGTGGAAGGTCCTATTGACTCCATGTTCCTAGACAATGCGGTGGCTACTGCTGATGCTAATTTAGAATCAATTGTTAATGTATTAGATAGAAGTAAAGTAGTTCTTGTATTTGATAATGAACCTCGTAATAAACAAATTGTTCAAAAATTAGAACACGCAATAGATAATCATTTTAATGTTGTAATATGGCCTGAGTTCATGCAAGATAAAGATATTAATGATATGGTTATAAATGGTTTTTCTCCTGATGAAATCCAAGATATTATAAGTAAAAATACATTTGTAAATCTCAGAGCTAAAATGGAGTGGGTGAATTGGAAGAAAATTTAATACAATGGATACAACGCATATCTGAGAAAAAGGATGAACTTGGTGGGTTTAGTATTTGTCCATTTGCCAAGAAAGTGTTAGAAGAAAAACAAATACATTGGTCATGCATTGCTTATGAATGTAAAGCCTACATACTGAGATACATTGAATCATTAGAAAATTTTGAAATAGTTATTTTTTATAATTTACTGAAAAATTTAACGGATGGAGATTTAATAGAGACTATATCAGAATTGCAAAAAAAAAGACCAGACTTAATCTTTCTCAAAGACCACCCATCAAATCCCGGTTTTATAAATGGTGTTAATACAGGTAACGGTGAATATCCCATCATACTTGTTCAACCAAGAGAGAAATTAATCCAAGCTCGTGAGAAGTTACAAAATACAAAGTATTACGATTATTGGTCAGAAGAATACAAAAAAGAAATATTTGGATACGGTAATTAATATAACAATTAGAAGGTGCACATGGAACATCTAGGAATTAAAATAGACTTAGAAAGAGATAAATTATTTGACGAACTTGGAATTAAAAGATTAAAAGAAAGTTACATGAGAGATGATGAAGAAACTCCTCAACAACGTTTTGCCTTTGTATCAAAAACATTTGGAAGCAATTTGGACCATTCCCAAAGATTGTATGAGTATTCTAGTCAGCATTGGCTATCTTATAGCACTCCCATTCTTTCTTTCGGTCGCAGTAAGCGTGGTATGCCTATATCATGTTTCCTTAACTATATTGAAGATACTGCGGAGGGATTAGTTGATAACCTTTCGGAAACTAATTGGTTATCCATGTTGGGCGGTGGTGTGGGCATTGGTTTTGGTATCCGTTCTGCTGATGATAAGTCTACAGGGGTTATGCCACATCTTAAAATTTATGATGCAAGTTCTCTCGCTTATAGGCAAGGTCGCACTCGTAGGGGTTCTTATGCCGCTTATCTTGATATTTCTCATCCTGACATCATTCCGTTCCTCGAAATGAGGAAGCCAACAGGCGACCAAAATCAGCGTTGTTTAAATATGCACCATGGAGTTAATATCACAAATGATTTTATGTACATTATAGAACAATGTATGTTAGATGCAGATTTTGATGATTCTTGGAAGTTGATTGATCCTAAAACAAAAGAAGTAAGAGAAGTAGTCTCAGCAAAACATTTATGGCAAATGATCCTAGAGTTGCGTATGCACACAGGAGAACCATACTTACATTTTATTGATACAAGTAATGAACATTTACCTCAATGGTTAAAAGATAAAGGTTTGAAAGTTCATCAATCAAATTTGTGTAGTGAAATTATTTTACCAACAAACGAACAACGCACTGCTGTATGTTGTTTATCCTCTTTAAATTTGGAGACATATGATGAGTGGAAAGATAATAAATTATTTCTTAAAGATGTTGCTGAAATGCTGGACAATGTTTTACAGTATTTTATTGATAACGCTCCTGATTCCATTAGTCGTGCTAAGTTTTCTGCTCAGCGTGAAAGAAGTATCGGGATTGGTGCGTTGGGTTTTCATGCTTATCTACAAAAAAATAATATTGCTTTTGAAGGCGTAATGGCAAAAATTGCCAATAATAAAATCTTTAGTTCAATTAGAAAGGGATTGGATGAAGCTAATAAAACTTTGGGAACAGAGCGAGGCGAAGCGCCAGATGCTCACGGTACTGGTTTGCGTTTTAGTCATCTTATGGCTATTGCTCCAAATGCTTCTTCGTCTATCATTATGGGAAATACTAGCCCTAGTATTGAGCCTTATCGTGCTAATGCGTACCGTCAGGACACTTTATCGGGGTCATTCCTTAACAAGAACAGATGGCTAGATGAATTGATTATTGAAATATCAAACGAAAAACCGGAAGATTGGTATAATGAAGTTTGGTCTTCCATTATCGCCAATGATGGTTCGGTTCAACATTTAGATTGGATGTCAGAGAACGACAAAGCAGTATTCAAAACATCAATGGAGATTGACCAACGATGGGTGATTGAGTTGGCTGCTGATAGACAGAAATATATTGACCAAGCACAATCATTAAATCTATTCTTTAGACCTGATGCAAATATTAAATATGTTCATGCTATACATTATATGGCATGGAAAAAAGGATTGAAAACTTTATATTATTGCCGTTCAGAAAAGATTGGTAAAGCAGATAAAGTATCAAAACGAATTGAACGCCAAGTGATTAAAGAACTTGACATGGAACAAATAGCGCAAGGTAATGATTGTATTGCGTGTGAAGGATAATGAAAGACTTTGATATCAAGTGGGTTTCTACCATACTATTCATCTTAGCAGGTACGTCCGTGGCACTAAAAATGCCATGGATACAGTATTGTTTTCCTTGTTTTGTGGTGGCTCATTTTGTTATACTTTATGACCAACTAAAAACAGAAAAAAATAAACCGTTAATTATACAGAATGCATATTTTTGTGTAGTTAATATTATCGCAACTCTAATTTGGTTTAAAAAATGATAAAAAAAACAGATTTAAATATAACAGAAGAACGAACAGCATTTAAACCTTTTAACTATCCATGGGCTTATGACGCATGGTTAAAACATGAGCAGTCATCATGGTTACATACGGAAGTTCCTATGATGGAAGATGTAAAAGATTGGAAGAAAAAATTAACTGATAGTGAAAAACAATTTCTTACAAACATCTTTAGATTCTTTACACAAGGCGATATTGATGTGGCCGGTGGTTATGTGAAGAACTATCTTCCTTACTTTCCACAACCTGAAGTGCGTATGATGTTGTTAGGATTTGCGGCAAGAGAAGCACTTCACGTTGCTTCATATTCTCATTTGATTGAAACCTTAGGTCTTCCTGAGACTACCTATAATGAGTTTATGGAGTATGCTGAGATGAAAGAGAAACATGACTATCTTTTAGACATATCAAGTAAAAATACAACAAAAGAAAATACAGCAACCCATATCGCAGTATTCTCCGCATTTACTGAAGGTATGCAACTCTTTAGTTCATTTATTATGTTGTTAAACTTCCCACGCCACGGTAAAATGAAAGGTATGGGTCAAATCATTACATGGTCAATTGTAGATGAAACACAACATTGCGAATCTATGATTAAATTGTTTAGAACATACATAGAAGAAAATAAAGAAATTTGGAATGATACCTTAAAAGAGAAGATATATAGTATAGCTGAGAAGATGGTTGAACTTGAAGAAAAGTTTATTGACTTAGCATTTAAGATGGGTCCTATGGAGAATTTAACTTCGGAAGATGTGAAGAAATATATTCGTTATATTGCCGATAGAAGATTGATTAGTTTAGGATTAAAAGGTATCTTTAAAGTTAAGAAGAATCCTTTGCCGTGGGTAGAAGAAATGATTAATGCTCCTACACATACAAACTTCTTTGAAAACAGAGCAACAGATTATGCGAAAGGTGCTTTAACAGGAAACTGGTCCGATATATGGGCTTAAAGGAAAAGAAATGACAAATAAAATTTTAACAGGAGAATGCCTAAGTTGTGAATCAACTTATGGTGTAGAATATATGGAAGAATTAGTATCTGCTGAGTTCCCCGAATTTTGTCCGTTTTGTGGTGAAACAATTGAATCAATTACCGAAGAAGTTGATGAAGAAGATGATGAAATCATTGATGATGAACAATGGGACTAAATTGGGTTCATAAAGGCTCTGATTTTACGGAAGATATGATTGGTGATTCATATGGATTTGTATATTGTATCACCAATCTTTCCAATGGAAAAAAATATATTGGTAAAAAGTTCTTTTACTCAATGCGTACCAAGCAGTTAAAGGGTAAAAAGAAAAAATATAAAGCCAACTCAGATTGGCAAACTTATTATGGAAGTAATGACATCCTGAAGCAAGATGTGTTATCATTAGGTAAGGACAACTTTACGAGAGAAATATTACATCTTTGCCGTTCTAAAGGTGAATGTGGTTATCTTGAAGCAAAAGAACAGTTTATCCGTTGTGTAATGGAAACAGATGACTATTACAATAATTGGATAATGTGCCGAATTAGAAAATCACACATTAAGGACTATAATGTTAGAATCGCTGAACAAATTCAAAGGGAAAAACTTTGATGTATTATATTGTGTATCAACCGATAACAGAGGTGTAGATGTTTACGGTAATTATTATCAAGGCGAAGTTACAAGACTTGATGAAAGTGAATTAGGTAGTAACTACCATATTATACTTTTTAAAGAAGATAGAAAAGGTGAATTGTATAATGTCGATATGTTTGAAGCCATTTTAATAGACCCATTAGAATACCTCTCTGGATTACTACCACAAGGCTGGTTTGGTGTCTTTTTCAAAAAAACAACAGTTTCCGGTACAATTGCTAAAGTTTTATTTGACAAACTGACCGAGAAGTGATATAATAGAGTTTTGAAACTTGAAAGTTTATTATGTTACTTATTGATTTAAATCAGGTATTACTTGCCGGACTCATGGCACAAATCTCAGCACAAAAGAAAAATAAATTAGACGAAAATCTAATTCGTCATATGACATTAAACATTATTCGTAACCATGTGAAGAATTTCAAAGAATATGGTGAAGTTATATTATGTTGCGATAATCGTAAGTATTGGAGAAAAGAATATTTTCCATTTTACAAAGCGGGTCGTAAAAAGACTAGAGAAAAGTCCGATTTAGATTGGCATATGATTTTTGATATGCTTGCTAAATTTAAGGCTGAACTGAAAGAAAACTTTCCATATAAGGTCATTGATGTTGAAGGTGCAGAAGCCGATGATATCATTGGTACGTTAGTTCCACTTCATGCTCATACACAGAAGATATTAATTTTATCTAGTGATGGTGATTTCCTACAGTTACAGCAATATCCTAATGTTAAACAATACAATCCATCATTGAAGAAATATATTGTATCGTCTAATCCAAAATTAGAATTAAAAGAAAAGATTATCCGTGGTGATAAAGGTGATGGTATTCCTAATATCTTCTCACCTTCCGATTGTTTTGTCCGTGATTTAAGACAGAAACCTGTTACCAAAACTGTTCTTGATAAATATTTGAAAGAAGATTCAAACCAATATAATGATACTGACAAAACAAACTTTATCCGCAACACCACTTTAATTGACCTTGACTATATACCAAAAGAAATACAAGAAAAGATTATAAATACATATAATGAAATAAAGCCGGCATCTCGCCAACATTTACTGAACTATTTTATAGAACATAAATTGAAAAATCTGTTAGAAGTAATTGAGGAATTTTAATGAAGAATATTTACGAAATTTTAGATGAATTTGATTTAGCAAAAAACAAAAAAGAAAGAATGGCTGTTGTTGAAAGAAACTTATCGCAAGTTTTAGTCAATGTATTATTATTCACTTATCATCCTGATTATCAATGGATGGTTACTGAAATTCCCCACAGTTATAAATTTCCTGATTTAATACCAGGTATGTCATTTCAACAACTTGCCGGCAATTTAAGAAAATTATATCTATTCCGTAAAGGCGACCCAACAGCTGAAATATTACATCCACAAAAAAGAACCGAATTACTTTTATCTATGTTAGAATCAATGGAACGCCGTGAAGCAGAAGTTATCATGGGAATATTTAAAAAAGATTTAGGTGTAAGAGGTTTGGATTATAAATTTGTTAAAGAGGCATTTCCTAATTTATTACCGTAATGGCAAAAAAAGATAAAGTCATCGTAGTTTCTGGTTGTTTTGACCCACTATCAGGTGAAGATTTGGAATTCCTCAAAAAATGCAGAGCTAGAGGAGATTGGCTTGCTGTTGGCATCCATACAGATTATCATCTCATGTATACGCAAGGTGGGTTTGTTCATAATTACCAAACGAGAAGAAAAATCATTGAAAGTCTAAAATGTGTAGATGAAGTTTATTCATTTGACGATTTAGATGGCACGGTATGTCAATTATTAAAAATTGTTCAAATCTGCTGGCCAATGGCAAATATTACATATGTATCAGAAAATGATATGCATAATATGCCTGAAACCAAAATTCGTGGTATTACTTTTGAAGTGATGAGATAGGAGAAGTTGGTGTCTAAATTTGTAGGTAAGTTTCGCAAAAATAAAAATTATAATGACGATTACAATTACGATAATAGAAGGCATCGTAATGAACATTCGGAAATCAAAAAATTGTTAAGTAGAGATTTTGAAGAATCTTTATATGCAGACCGTCCAGAACGCAGTCCAACCAAACGTACCAGATAGTTGTTTCCATACAACAGTCCGCTTGACAAAAATCTGTAACCAGAGTATAATGGATTCTTACATTGATAGGAGTCTTGAATATGATGATATACGGTTACATACCAAAATCTAAACCAAAAAAACTGACCAAAGCTCAACAAGAGCAGAAGGCTGAGTTTATCAAATCAATCAACGATTTGTCTAAAAAAGGATTTTCAAGAAGTTCTGCAAAATCCACAAAAAAGGTATTAATCAAAGAAAAATCATTGGTACCACCAGGTCGTGAAACGCCAAAGTATCAATCTTTAAATACAGGATTTATTCCTTGTACCAAACCAGTTGACGGTAATACATATACTGGTGAAAAAATGAAAGGTGTAGCAACAATGCACAAATCAAATGCAGTACCGGTATTCACAGATAAGGAAGCAAAAGAAATTTCAAGTATGAGAAGATAAACATTTTATATAAACAAAGGAAATAAATATGAGTAACAAAGAAGATTATTATATTTGGTTGGAAACACCAAACGCAGATGAACCTTGGAAATTAGTTGATGACGCTATTCGAAGGATGGCTGCATTGACTGGACATGAAAGAGACCAAAGTATGTACCAAAAAATGAAAGAAATGTTTGCTTAAACTGTTGTATATACACAACAAACGGTTGATTTTTTCCGTGGTTATGTTATACTATTATTTTACTTGATGAGAACTTTATTATGAATGCAAATGCAAAGAAATTTATTTTAGCGGCCGAAAATATTTTTGGCAAAAACCAAATCCTCACTAGAGATGGTATCGCTGAAGTTGTGAAAGAATCTGGTGTTGCTTATCCTTATTGGTTAGTAACAAAAGACGAATATCGTGTTGGTCGTGGCCAATACAAATTACCTGATTCAGGTGAAACAGCAAAACCAAAACAAGCTGCACCAGTTGCAGAACCTGAACTTGAAGTCGCTTACGGTAATGTCGTGCAATTACGTCAAGTCAAAATGATGGACGAAAGCGAACCTTCCGTTCCTGCAAGATATCCTGATTATGTACCTTTTGGTTTCTTCAAAGATTTACGTTCTATCATTTCAGCAAAAGATTTCTTTCCTGTTTTCGTTACTGGTTTATCCGGTAACGGCAAAACATTGATGGTAGAGCAAGTATGTTCCGAATTAAATCGTGAATGTATCCGTGTAAACATTTCAAAAGAAACTGATGAATCTGATTTGATTGGTAGTTATCAGTTAATTGATGGCAATACAGTTTACAAAGACGGTCCCACACTTATTGCTATGAAACGTGGCGCAGTATTATTAATTGATGAAGTAGACCGTGGTTCAAGCAACTTAATGTGTTTACAAGGTATTCTTGAAGGCAAACCTTATTACAATAAGAAAACTGGTGAAATGGTTTATGCCAAATCTGGTTTTAATATTGTTGCTACTGCTAATACTAAAGGTCGTGGTAGTGATGAAGGTAAATACTTATCACAAATTCTTGATGATGCTTTCTTAGAGCGTTTTCCAATTACCGTTGAACAACAATATCCTGATGCTCGCACAGAGAAAAAGATTTTGTCTGCTTTAATTAATTATGATGTAACCTTTGCTGAAAATCTTGTAAAGTGGGCTGATGTTGTTCGTCAATCCTATATGCAAGGTGCTACAGATGAAATTATCTCCACTCGCCGTCTTGTTCATATTGCCAAGTCATATAAAATCTTTGGTGACAAGATGAAAGCAATTACATTGTGTGTGAATCGTTTTGATGAAGAAACAAAAATGGCTTTCTTAGACTTATATTCTAAAGTTGATGCTGAAGTTGTTTCACCTGCTAATAATACAACCACTAACGTAGAGACACTTTAATATGGAAATGTTAGATTCTAAATCCCTTCTCGCCAAACTAATGGCAACTGAAAATCTTATTGTAGAACAAAAGGCTGTTGATACTGCTTCGTTTGATGTGAAGAATCGTGTTCTTACACTACCTATTCTTGATAAGAATATTTCAGGTTATTTGTATGACCTATTTGTTGCACATGAAGTAGGTCACGCTTTATATACTCCTGAAGAAGGTATGAAGAAAGCTATTGATTTAAACTTAAATATGAGTTTAATGAATGTATTAGAAGATTCTCGTATTGAACGTAAAATCAAATACAAATATCCAGGTGTTCGTGCATCCTTTGTCCGTGGATACAAAGAACTTATTGAGAAAGACTTCTTTGGTACAAAAGGCGTGAATTTAAGTAGTTTACGTTTTATTGACCGTGCAAATTTATTCTGCAAAGGTGGTCCGACACAAGGTATTGATTTTACGGAAGAAGAAAGAGATTTAATCCAAGAAATTGAATCTACCAATACATATGATGATGTGATTGAACTTGCTAAGAAATTATCTGAATACGCAGAACAAGAACAAGAAGAGCGTAAGAAGAAACTTGTATTAATACCGGATGAAGATGGTGACGAAGAAATGGAATCATTTGACGATTCATTCTATGACGATTCCGATGAAGAATCCGAAGATGAAGAATTCTTTGTTCCTAAAAATGGTCCTACTGAAGATGATGCCAAACCAAAAGAAGAAGGAAATGACCATATCTTCAAGGATGGCAATTCTGGAACAGGTGATACCAATATTGAAGATGATGAATCCGATAAAGGCAATCAAACCAAAGATATGGCTGAAGGTTCAGAAGGTGGTAATGATACTGGATCCAAAACTGATGAAGCTTTCCAAGAAAATCAAAAACGATTATTTGCCACAGGTGGTGAAACTTATCACTACGCCAATCTTCCAGAAGTTGACTTGGACAAAATAATTGTGTCATACAAAGATTTATGGAAAGAACATAAAGAATATTATTGTATTTCGTGTGATTATGATGCTGGCCTTGACACACAAGGTTTAAGTAAAGTTCGTCAAGATTCTACCAAGATTGTATCATATCTAGCAAAAGAGTTTGAACTCCGTAAAAATGCTGACCAGATGAAGCGTGCATCAATTTCAAAAACTGGTGAATTGAATATGTCTAAGATTTTCTCATACAAATTTAATGAAGATTTGTTCAAGAAAGCGACAATCGTACCCAATGGCAAATCACATGGTTTGGTGATGTTCGTGGATTGGTCAGGTTCAATGTCTGACCACTTAGAAGGCACAGTCAAACAGTTAATCAATCTTGCATTGTTCTGTAGGAAGGTTCTTATTCCTTTTGAGGTGTATGCTTTCTCGGATGAACATCGTAAAGCATATGAATGGATGAATGATACAATGAAAGAAGGAAATCTTCAAATGGGTAAATTAAGTTTGCTCAATTTCTTATCTAGTAAGATGAGTGCGGCTGAATTTAATTATGCTTGTGCCGCTTTGTTACGAGCTTGTAATCGTTACCGTCCTGAATTTTTACAGTTGGGTGGAACTCCATTAAATGAATGTATTCTTGCCGCAATGAAAATTATACCTGAGTTTAAGAAACAATATAAACTACAAATTGTGAATACTGTATTCTTGACAGACGGTGAAGGCCATGGTTCAAAAAGAGTTTATGGAAAAGAAACATCTCTTGATGGTAAAGATTTCTTGATGGCACGCCCACAACCTGGTACTATGATTATCCGTGATAAAAAGACAATGCATCAAGTAGTGTGTAATCATCAAGGTTATTCTTCATCATTACCTTTCCTTGAAATGTTGAAACAGACAACAGGTTGTAATGTGATTGGTTTTTATGTTACTGCTTCTCGTAACTTCAAATCTTTGTGTTATAAGTATGCTAGTAAGGCGGATGATTTTGATTTGTTACGCAGTGATTTCCGTAAAAATAATTATCATGTGTTTACAACAGCAGGATATGATGAGTATTACATTCTCCGTGCTGAAGGTATGGACACCGATGAAGAAGTAGAGTTTGAAGTAAAAGAAAATGCAACAACCCGAGGCCTTGTAACTGCTTTTAATAAGTATACAAAAGGTCGTTTAAATAACCGTGTAGTTCTTAACCGTTTTATAGGATTAATATCATGAAAGAAATAGCAACATATATGGGTGGTGCAGGTAAATATATCGCCGCAGTTTTAGAGGGTGACGATGGTGGAGTTACTTTTTACCAAGTCAATTATGGAACACCTAACAATCCAAACACATTTAGTAAAGTCTTTATGAATGAAGAATCTGCTAATAACTTTGCCGCTGAATATATATCTAAAGGTGATAAACCTACATTACTCAATGAATAATATATCAAATAGTGAGGTTTTTCTTATCACACAAGAAGAATGTGCTGAAGTAATTCAAGCAATTTCTAAAATATTTCGTTTTGGTGCAAATGACGCTTGGCCAAAAGATGGGCCAAGTAATCAAGCCAGACTAGAAGAAGAAATTGGTGATTTGCTTTGCATGGTTGATATTTTGATTGAAAAAGGAATTCTTTCCGATTCTAATGTCAATGCAGCTCGTCATGCTAAACGTGATAAGCTCAAAACATGGTCGGGAATATTTAAATGATGGATTTAAATCAAGTAATTCAATTATTGAATAGAGTATACGTTTGGCTTCCGCATGATAATCCTATGCGTCAAGAAGTAATGAACGTATTGAATCATTTGAAAGCACAAAGACCATGAAAAATGTATTAATTACAGGTAACAAAGGTTATATTGGTCAACATCTAGTAAAGATGATTGAACAGACACGACCTGATATATTGATTCATGGTTGTGATATTGAAGAAGATAGGAAAAACCATAGAGTTGATATTAGATATCCATTTACTGCTATGTATGAATTTCATACCATCATTCATTTGGCTGCTTTAGTTCGTGTTGGTGAATCGGTAAAGAATCCTAGTGCTTATTTTGATACAAATGTAAATGGTACAATGAATGTATTAAAAAGTATTCGCCACCATAATTTTATTTTTGCTTCTACGGGCGCCGCAGAGAATCCTGTTTCATCTTATGCTTTCTCCAAACGCATGGCAGAAGATATTGTAAAAGAGAGAGCTTACGATTACACCATCTTCCGTTTTTACAATGTCATTGGTACTGATGGATTTCCACCAACCAATCCTGATGGTTTGATGATGAACTTAATGAAAGCCAAAGAAATTGGTAAATTTACTTTTACTATCTTTGGTAATGATTATCCGACAAAAGATGGTACTTGTGTCCGTGAGTATGTTCATGTGAATGATATCTGTCGTGCTATTATCAAAGCGATTGATAACCCATCAAACAAAATTGAGAATCTTGCCTATGGCGATCCAAGAACAACCAAAGAAATTGTTGACACATTTATTAAAGTAAATGATATAAATTTATGGCCATCATATGGACCAAGGAGAGAAGGTGACTTAGCTGAATCTTACTTAAAAGAACCGTCACCTTATATGGAACGCAATTATACCTATGAAGAAATGCTAAAGGTTTAGCTATAGAAATAACCATTAGCTGATTTGGTGAAATAGTCTTTAGTGGCATTTTCAATATCAGCAGTATTTGTAGGTTGCTTTGATTCAATATAAAGTTCTAAAGCAGTAGTTGTATTAAAGAGTTTTTTAAGTAAGTTAAGTAAGTTCATTTGTTTTCCTAGAGGTTAAAAGTATTTGTTTTCTGTAAGTTTTCAGATTTTTGTAAAATTTGTAAATTGTGTTCAACGTGGAGACCACAAACCAAAGGATGTCTTTTTGGTATTATATGGTCTACTTCATGTCTTACACCGGTTTGTTCGGTTAATTTTTTAGCAGTATAATATAATTCTTTTATTTTCGCTTTGTTGGCCCAACTAGGCGTTATAATTTGGTTAATATTATTACAATGTCTAACATTACGCCAATCATCCGTTACAAAAGGCATAAAATGATGTATAGTTTGTTTTGTTTCAGAATTATGTTTTAAAGGTTTTTCAGCAGGCATAGGTTTAGAACCGCCTATGTTCCTTTCTTTCCTAATTTTTCTTGGAAGTGGAGGACCAACAAAGGTTCTTTTAAATTTAGCGTATTCTCTACTATTGCTTTCCATATATCTATATAGGAGAAATCTAAGTAGAAACGATAGTTTTTTTAATATTTAATATGACATTTCATATCATGAAAGGATGTCTACCATGTTACAACCAACCAAAAATAAATTAGTAGTAGAATTAATTCAAAAAGAAAAGGTGACCGATTCTGGTATCATCCTCACCTCCGTTGACCGTGATGAAGTATCTCGTGGTACGGTATTATTTGCAGGATCTGATTGCCTTGATGTTCAAGTAGGTGATATAATAGTAGCAGACTGGAGCAAATCCACTAAGTTCAAACACGAAGATAAAGAACTTTGGATTGTTAAGGAAGAAAACGTAGTCGGTGTTTTTGAATAACTAAACGGTTTGGAACGCCTCCTCTGGGGGGTTCCACGCAGTTCCTGATAATTACTGATATACTCTGATACAATATGAAAAAATATACCAAGAATACTGAAATAACTGAAATAACTACTAAGGATGTTCTCATTGTTGCTGGAATGTTTGCTGTAGGACTTGCCTTATTGTTTCTTATCATTTTTTTACATCCGAAATACAAAGAAGTAGGATATGACTGTCGGCTTGCAGAGATTTCACCTGACATTCCAATAAAAGTGAAAGAGGAATGTAGAAAAATGTCATTACATACTCGGAATAAAACATGATACAAACTCAAACTGAAATGGAGTTTCTGTGGCCTCACTATGGAATTCAGTTAAGTCTTGACTTGGATACTGAAGGTTGTGATACAAGACGGAAACTTTATGCTGTACCTGCTAACTACACCTTTGGATCAGGTAATGTTCCTCTTGGTGTTGGTATGACAACCATTTCTCCTTCACTTACTGTTTCGCCCAGCAATTCAGTAGGAGAACTGAAGATTGGGGTAATGCATATTGGGATTGAGAAGAAACCGTCTGTTTTACAGAAGGTAATGTATAAACTATTAGGATTTAAATGGAGTGAAGGACCTGAGAAATGACTGCAAATGAACTAGCAGATGAATTAGAAGGTTCAATATCAATTTTAACCAGTGAAGAATATTATGATTATGCCAACAATATTGAACTAGCACAAACCATGCTACGCCAACAAGCCCAAGAAATAGATGGGTTGCGTAGTAAGACGAACACAAATATAGATGAACGCACGGCCAACGGTGATAAAAGACTGATTGACTTACTGTATCAAAAGATAGAACTGCAACAAGCTGAAATAGAAGCGTTGAAAAAAGAATTAGCATTACAACGGTTATCTGATATTGGGCAAGAGATTGAACGGGAACTAACAAATGAGGAAATAGAAAGCATAGCAAGGGCTAATGTTGATGGTCATTCATCAATGGAGCAGTTGAAATGGTTTGCTAGAGCAATACTAAGAAAGGCACAAGAGAAATGAAGTCCAAAGAAAAAATACACATAAAATATGAACACAATGGTAAGTATTTTGAGTTTTGGCTCAATGGTGAACTCAAAGAACGTGCTACGGAATGGTCGGCATTGATGAAAAAAGTGAAAAAATACGAATTAGGTTATGAAGAATGAATATTACTGCTAAAATATCACATATAAAGAATCCTTATGTAAGGAGACCATTGTTTGTTCTTTGGTTTCCATATATTTACTTGGATTTACTACACAAAACACGATTCTCTAAGAATTTCAATGAATGGGTGAAAACTTGCTTTCTTTTAGGATGGAGAGGACTGTAAATGAATTGGATGGAACAACAAAATCAGGAAAATTGGGTATTTGTTTGTGTGGAACGACTTGTAGATAATTTTCCATGGTCGGAACACAATATTGATACAGAAAAACGTGTTATCATTGAAAATATGATTTCTGATGCTATACTAAGTGATGGATGTGCAAACGAATTCATCAGGGAATGTCTGGATAATGGAATCATAGAGGAAGATTACTTTGATTGAAAGGATAATGTATGATTACGTTTGACCAATTATGGGCTTTAGTGATTTTTTGCTCTTGTGTAAGTCTACCTGTGTGGATTGCCACTCGTGGAGGGCCTAAGGATAAACACAAATATAGAAAATGTCGTAGGAAGCGAGTAGCCTTCCAAAAAAAATTCTAGGAACACAGAGTTCTTGCGGGAAAAATTTTGAGGAACACGAATTCCTCCTGAAAAAAAATAATGGAAATAATCAGTCCGACCTGGAATGAACTTTTTTTATTATTCATCACTCACACTCAACACACACACGGCTCTACAGTCACTCTTCGATCATTCTCAGTCAGTCTACACACGGCTCTGGAGCTCATCACTCTCTCACTCTTACACTCATTGACTCTTGGAGCTGCGTCTTTTTACACAAAAACACACAAAAACGCAGAAAAACACGAAAAATTCGTTATAATTTCTATACTATACTAATTTACTCAAGTATTTTCTTCAATAAAATCAAATAGATAGAAACGCAAAAAATAACGATTGACAAATTCTTAAATTACTGTATAATGGTTTACATGATGAAGATTAAAGAGAAAAACGAATTACAGTATATAGACAATTTATTGATTATTTGTTTATACTCTATGATATTATCAGCAGTATTATTAATTATTAACATTTATTTTATATGAAAGAAAACACTATGTTTACATTTGCTTGTAGTTCCATTGAAGGCTTAACTCTTGCCCAAAAAAGAGAAACATTAACAGCTCTTAAAGCTTCTATTAAAAATGAAGTAGCTCTTAATCGAGATTATAAGAGAATTCAAAAAGAGATGCGTGAGCAAGACCGTGAAACAAGAGCTCAAGCACGTGCTGTAAAAGCTGCTGATGCTGAATTGAAGTTACAAGATAGAATTGCGAAAGCTCAGTTGCGTTTACAGAAGTTACAAGATAAGAAAGCGAAGCCAGTCGGCTCAAAAGCGATTAAAGCGAATCGCAAAGCTTCTAAAGTGACAATGTTACAAGTAGAAGCGCAAGAAGCGAACGCAATAGCTGCTAAGTTTGCTGCTAAGAAAGCTGCTACTGTTTAAGTAGTTTTTTAATTGTTTTATCTAATGTATTCTATGAGTATATTAGAGTAAGATTAATTAATAAAGAAAGTGAAATATGAATACAATAAAATTAACTCATGTAGATGATTATTCTACTAAAGCTGGAAATGGCGATATTATAACGACTGTTTACGACATTTTTGTAAATAAAGATGCAATTACAATGTTTGGAAGAACTCGCAAATTTGGCTTTAAAGTAGATGAATCAAAATCAATGCTTGCAAAAGATAATTATTATGAAATAATTGCGACTCGCATATCATTATCTAATACTGCTCACATTTGGGTAAAAGAGACAAGCGAAGAAATACTTGAATTATTGAAGTAATTAAGAAAGAGAGTATATGAGTATAATCAATGAAACAAAATGGTGCGATATGACGCAAGAACAGCAAAATGATTATGTTGCTGATTTGAAACAAAAGCATCCAGAGATGACGCAAGAAAAATTAGTATGGTGGGCTGAATTAAAAGTTAATAATCCAGATAGAAGAAGCGATTATGAGCGAGAACGAGCTGATTTTGCTTCTCGTTATTATCAGATGCCGAAGTAAAAGACGCCCGCTAGTGTTGTTTTTAAGACACTAATATAGAGTAATTTCTTGACTTTTTTTGAGATTACTGTATAATAGATGTATTAGTTAAACAAATGAAAGAAAAAATGAGTAAAGAAAAAACTGCAAAAGAATTTTATGAATTTTTATTAAATTCATGTGAAAACTACAGAACTGAATATATCAACGTTCATCAACATTGCGTTGAACGTATTGAAGATTATTTAGAATCAGATGAAAGAAAACAAGAGTTACATGAAATTCAATTGATTGAAAACACAATTAAACAAGAGTTTGATGAATTTATGTCACAATAATAATATAGAAAGAAAATATGAATCAATTTTTAAATGAAATAACAAGTATTGCGAATGATTATGATGTTACAATTAAACAATCATTTGAATCAGTAGAATGTAATGAATATGAGTTTTTTGATAAATTCAATCGTAAAGTATGTTATGTAATCGAACATTTTTATAGTCCGTGTAATTTTTTTCAAAACGAGCCTATTAAACTCGACCATACAGTCTTTGAAATATATTATGATAATGAGAATAATACGTCAAATCATGATGATGATGATTTTACAAGTTGCGATATTCACGATGATGTAGAATTCTTATATTCACAGTTAAACGAATTACTTTAAGAAAGAGATAGTATGATTACATATAAACTAGTAAAAGTCGAGAATTTAAAACTTGAAAAAACAGTAGAATTGACTGATAAACAATTAGACGTTATATACGATGCATTAAATTATTATGCTGATATAGAAGATGACGTTTCAGATGATATTTGCGAAGTAATAAGAAAAATTCACAATTTAACAAAGAAAGAGATAGTATGAATTATAGAACAGATTATAAAATTAGTGATACACTTGCAACATTGTATGGTAGATATGCTACTAGAGCCAGCTCCGGTTTACGCTCGACATATAAGAATATTCCAATAAAAGAGATTGATACATTTAGAAGTATTGTAGATGGCTCCCAGAGATTTTATGTAATGTATAGAGGAACTCGCAAGAATACTACAAGTAATGCTACGCCAAAAGCTGATGCACATTCGTTTGATGTATATATTCGTAGTGATAGCGAAGTGGCACAATTACGACATGAACGCATTAAGTATCTTGAGAGTAAAATTCAAAATCTTCAAGATATGGCAGTTTAAAGTATCTCTGGAACCGCACAGGATGTTTCTGGATGCGCTCAGGAGAATTGTAAGTAGAAACTAAGTTTCGCAGTGTATGTCATACTAGCGACACTATAAGCGTCTATATTACTTTTAGTTATATAGAATATATTTGATGTAAATTTAATGTAAATATTGAAAGGTTTTAAATGAATCAAGATAAAATGATTACCAAAATATGCAATTTAATTATAGATAATTGCCAAAATGATACAAGTTATAATGATAATACTCTATACGATTTTATCATGTATGGTTTTAAAGGTTTAAACAATATGTCTATTGATGAATTAAAAGACGAATTGCAAAAAGTAACGATTGAATAAGAAAGGTTTTAATATGAGAATATTAGCAAATAATACTAAAATTCAAGTAAAGTCAGGTTATGCATCTGGAATTACAGGTACGATTCTATCATCTAGACTATATGGCGGTTCTGGTAAAAAGGTTGTTTATACAATATCTTTAGATAATCCATATACTGTATCATATAGAGATAATAGCATAAGTGAGATATTATTGGAAAAAAAGGATTTTATATGTTTAAAGTAATTCAGATAAACGGTAAAATGGATTCAGATGGTAATGATATTTTTACTCCTAGATGTTCTTTAGCTCATACGTTATTTGAATCATTTGGTAAGCGTAAGGTCAATTTGGACGAATTACGTTTACTTCAAAATGAATATAAAATGAATTGTTCAATTTATTGGATATAGAGGTTGTAGTGGTTAAGCTGTTGTTTTTACACGACAGTTTTAAAAGATTACTTGCCAAAATGTAGGTTATCCTTTAAAATGGTTGTATATTAAATGTGAAAGGTTATATGAGTAAATTTAGAGTTATCGTAAACGGTGTATCATTTTACACTAGCGAGAAAGCAATAAAAGAATGCAGAGTAGGTGATAATACAGTTATCAATAATGCAGTTAAATGTTTATATGGTAATTTGTTCAATGCAGACGGTATTGCGCAGACTGTATATTCATATGATAGTAACATGAAAAGAAATTCTTATAGTATTCAATTAAACAGGATGGTGTAATATGAAATTATTATCAACGGGTAATCCAAAAGTGTTAAAAGGTATTAAACAAGGTTATAATACTTATATTCTACACTTAGCACCGGCTGATTTGTCAGGTCGTGAGGTTTGTCCAAAACGGACGGTCGGTTGTTCTAATGCTTGTTTGAATCTTGCAGGTCGTGGCGGTATGTTCAAAAAAGGTGAATTTACTAATATGATACAGCAAGCTCGTATTCGTAAAACCAAGATGTTTTTTGATGACAGAAATGCGTTTATGTCATTGTTAGTAAAAGATATTTTATTGGCATTAAAGCAAAGCGAGAGATTAGGTTTAATTCCAGTTTTTCGTTTAAACGGTACTTCGGACTTATCATGGGAAAAGTATGGCGTGCAAGTAGGCAATATTCATTATGTTAATATCTTTGAAGCATTCCCTTTTGTTCAATTCTATGATTATACAAAAGTGTTAGGTCGTAAAGTATCTGGCATTCCGAATTATCATTTAACTTTCTCTGCTGCTGATGGTAATGATTTAGATGTTTTAATGGCAAAACAGCAAGGTTACAATATTGCCGTAGTGTTTGATTTAAAGAAAACTGAAGAAATGCCTGAAACTTATTATAACCGTCCTGTATTCAATGGCGATGATAGCGATTTACGCTTTCTGGATCCAAAAGGTGTGGTTGTAGGTCTTTATGCAAAAGGTAAAGCAAAGAAAGATACGACTGGATTCGTAAAATCTCCATATGTTTCTAGCTTATCGGTTGAAAAATTATCACAATTACGAGTAGCAGCTTAATAACGAAGTAAAGACTTAGCAACATAAACTAACATAAAGAAAAGGAATACAATATGCCAAATTGGAACTCAAACATAGTAAAGATTTCTCACGAAGATGCGGAAATGATGAATCGTGTAAAATCTTCTTTTAATGAAGGTCGATTACTTGAAGAATTTATACCCGTACCAGCAGAGTTAAAAATTACAGCTGGTCGTGTAGGTGATAATAATGATGAAAATCAAATTGCTCTAGAAAAGCAAATGGAAGAAAACCGAGAGAAATGTGGTTATTCTACATGGTACGATTTTTGTATCAATCAATGGGGTTGTAAATGGGATATTTCACCATGGAGTAATTACAATGAAGATGGCGATAATGTCACATTATCATTTGATACGCCATGGGGTCCTCCAATTCAAGCATATGAGAAATTGGTTGAAATGGGTTTTACAATTCGTGCATATTACTATGAATCAGGTATGGCTTTCTGTGGTATCTGGGAAGATGGAAATGATGAATATTACGAATTAAGTGATTATGCAAATGCTGATGCTGTTGCAGAATCAATTCCTGAAGAATTAGATGAAATGTTTTGTATTTCAGAAAATATGAGAGAATGGGAAGAAGAAATGGCGGAGGAAGAAAATGAAACTCCGCATGAATTTAATACTGAAGGCAAATTTACAATAGAGGAATAATATGTCAAATGAAATAATGTTACACATAATACTAGGTGTTGTATTAGCAATTTTATTTTTTAAAAATTAAGGAAATAATATGAGTGATAAAGTTTATCTAGTCAAAACATGGGGGCCGGAAGATGGTTATGTCAATCGTATGGCGTTTGCAAGAAAAACAGATGCTGATTGGTTTGCCAAAACTCTTGAATTAAAGGATTTTCACGAAACCAGAGGCATCCATGAAGAATTTGTGCAGATTGAAACCTTGGATTTTGTTGTATAAATGATTGATTTTATTGAGGTTTCAAAGCAAAATTGTAAAACACAAGTTTATGGTGAAACTTCTTTAAAATCAATGTGTTGCTAAAAAACAACACTTTCAAATGATTACTTGCCATTTTGCAGGTAATCCTTTAAAATGGTTGTATATTAAATGAGAGAGGAACTATATGAAACATTCAAATAAAGCAGTAATCGGTGATACAATCAGAGCATATGATTTTATTCCAATGGCAGGTCGTGGTGATGCGTATGTTGAAGGAATTGTAGAAAACGACCGTTGCACAGAACCTGGTTATTTGGCGTATAAGATTACAGTCACGGCAGATAAGTTTATTGCGGACGTAGAAACAATCAAAACTCCAGATAACCGTATCGGCCAGATTGTATTCGTACCGCACGAAGTAAGTTTTATGGAATTTGATTTTAGAGTATTGAAATTAAGGTAATTATGACAGTTTACGATAAAATAGATTTTATTATCCGTAAGGATATGGAAGAAATCTCTAAAATGAAAAAAAGAGATTTATTGATACTAGTTATGGAATTGCAAGAGCGTGTATTGTTAGAATTAAATGATAATACGATTGATGACATTTATAAAGAAAGGAAGCAAAATGAGCCAATTCTCTGATTTAGATTTAGCAATAAGTGAATATTGCAGGCATTTAGAAAAAGCATTGTATGCACAATTTCCTCGTAGCGAAACAGTATTCGTGTATGAGGCAGGCAGAAAATATGTAAAAATTATTGCCGAGAGCGTTTATGGTAAATTTGGTTCAGGTCGCACTTCACATTCTTACATTGTGATTGGCGACCAAGGAAAGTTTAAACATGGCGATATTTTAAAATCGGCCAGTTGGAAGGCGCCCGCAAAGAATTTCTCTAGAGGAAATGTATTGACTGGCGATTATGCAACAATTTCACCTTTTGGGATTTAATATGAACGCAGAAGAAATTATGCAATACATGGCAGATGCCGCAGAAGCAATTCGTAGACTTCATGCAGAAAATAAAGAATCAAAAGAAAGATTGGAAGATTTATGGCAGTTATACACCAAACAATTAGATATTAACGAACAGCAACAAAAAAAGATTGATAAAATGCGTGATGGTATTGTAAGTCTTACCGATGACTTATTTGCTGAACGCAGAGAATGTATTAAACTTGAAGATGAAATTAAAGAATTAAAAGATAAACTTTTAGACGAGCAATGGAAAAATGCAGACGCAGACATTCGTTAGATTAACACCTAAAACCACAAAAGGCAAAAACCGTATTCGTGAAGCAAAGACGGATATCTGGCAAATTGTTAAAACGGAAGAAAAGGTTAATTTTTCATCGGTCGTAGGCCAATGGATTTTGATTGAACCAACCCAGCGTGGTCCGAAAGGAAAACAAGATTTATGGCGTTGGTTGGAAATGGCAAGTGATAAAGATTTTAGTGTTTCAGTATTAGATTCAAAACAATTACCAGAAGGACTTAATTAGTATGAATACATTTGATAGTATGAGTTTAGATGAATTACAGAGTTATTTCTCTGATTTTCATAAAGACTTTTATGGATATCGTCCTCGTTTTGCAACCAATGAACAATGGGTTAACCGTGATTGGTTGGTTGAACGAATTGAAGTTATCCATGGAGTTATGAATAAAATGAAAGAAACACCAGAAGGCCGTGCTAAATTACGTGCGGAAGGCTGGAATATTATAGAAAGTGAGTATGTATGATTCAACATTATTTAATTATTATTATAAGTATTTTAGTTGGTATTTTGGTTGCATTAACAATTTTTGCACCAGGAGATGACGAATGAGTTGGGAAGATGCTGATTACCCTAGACAATATATGATAGAAGCAAATGATGGTAGTAATTACCATTTTGTGGCGGAAGATATGTATATTGCCAAAGAAGATTTTGAAGAAAAATATCCAGATTTAAAAATCAAGGCAATATATTTGGAAGTTTATAATGAATCGGAAGATGAGGACGATGGACAACCATCCGAACAGGAAGAATGGCATTCATTCGACCCCGATTGTTGAAGTGGTAAACAACCTAATACCGCTTGACAAACCAACCAAAAGTCTGTATAATGGTTGGTGTAGTAGTGAAATGTATTATTTAAATTAAATATAAAGGAAATATATTATGACATTAACAGTAAGAAAAGGCAAAATCAATCGCCACGAGAAAATCACACAAGTTTTATTATCTGGCAAACCTGTGAGTCCTAGTGAAATTGCAACAGTATTTCAAGGCACAGACCAAGAGGCAGTATTATATCGCCTATCAACAAACATTTACAATATCCGTAAAGATGGTGGTATTGTGAAAGTTATCAAAGATGGCAAGAAAGTAAAAGCATACCAATTGGTTAACTTTACAGAGTTTGATGCTAATGGTCGTTACATTGGCAAACAAGTGACTCCTGTAGCTACTCCTGTATCACCAGTTGCGTCCACCGCAGTTCCTAGTGAACCAGTAACAGTTTAACTCTCCCATGATGGGATTTGCGCCAAGGCTTCGGCCTTGGTTTTTTTTATCTTAAAAAAGTGTTGTAAAAATACAACGTTGTTTCTATACAACAACCGCAAAAAGTGCTTGATTTTCTCCGTGGAACCTGTAGAATGGTCGTATTAAATGATTAAACAAAGGCAGATTATGAATCCAAATATTACAGTAGAAAACGGTCGTTATACAGCAGTTATCAATGGCAAGAAAGTTTATCGCACTAAACTGCAACACATGGAATATACTTTGCGTAAAGCAGGCCTTCCATCCGTTGCGGAGTGCAAACCTACGCAGTCTAAATTTACAATTAATCAACGCTTTGGTTTTCTTACTGACATGGTTACAATGTTAGCAAAAGGCGACCAACCATCCGTTGTTGTAACAGGACCTGGTGGTCTTGGAAAATCTCATACAGTAACAAAAGCATTAACTACATTCGGACTTAAAGATATGTCCGTGTTAGATGATTTTGAAATTGGCGCAGAAGTTCCAAAGAATGCATTTGTTACAATCAAAGGTTATTCAACACCAAAAGGTTTATATAGAACATTATATGAGAATCGTAAATCAACCATCATTTTTGATGATTGCGATTCAGTATTGAAAGATGCAGTATCATTAAACTTACTCAAAGGTGCATTAGATAGTTATTCGAAGCGTATCATCTCATGGCGTGCTGATATGAAAGATGACGAATTGCCACAATCATTTGAATTTAAAGGTCGTGTTGTATTCATTTCTAATCTTTCATCATCATCATTAGACCAAGCAATTCTTACTCGTTCTATGGTTGTGGATTTGACTATGACTACTGAGCAGAAAGTAGAACGCATGCGTCATATTGCTACTGAAGCTGACTTTATGCCTGACTTTGACAAACAGTTTAAGACTGATGCATTAGACTTAATTGCATCTATTCGTGATGAAGTAAAAGAGTTATCTTTACGCACATTGATTCAAGTTGTAAAAATTCGTAAATCTAATCCAAATAATAACTGGAAAGATTTAGCAACATATGCAATAGCAGGTTAATTTAGAAAAGGAAAATATTATGGGAACGAGAAGTTTAACATTTGTCTATGAAGATGGATATCCAGGTGAAGCAACACCTAAACTAGTTTGTATGTATCGCCAGTTTGATGGTTATCCAACCGGCCACGGTGCCGAATTGGCAGAGTTTTTACTTAAAACTGAAAATAATGGCATGGGTTGTTTAGCTGCATCAATGATTGCACACTTTAAACAAAGCATTGGTGGTTTTTATATTTACCCTACGGATTCTACCGATTGTGGACAAGAATATGAATATCATGTTTCAGAAAATCAAGTTGAAATATATGAAACAAGATATGATAGTGCTTCAAAGAAAGAAATCTTTAATGGTTCATGGCCAGAATTAAAAGAGTATTGTTCTGAAGAACGAACTGTGAAAGAATCTAATGAACCTAATCATGCATTTGATACGCAACAAGGCAAAGATTGGTTGAAATCTATATTGAATGATGGTGTTGCGACCATTACATTTACTAAGAATGATGGTACAGAGCGTGTAATGAAATGCACACTTGACCGCAAGGTTGTACCACAAGTTGTAAAAGAAGAAACAAAGAAAACTAAAGCAATCTCAGATGATGTATTGCCTGTTTATGATATAGAAGCACAAGGCTGGCGGAGTTTCCGTTGGGATTCAGTAACGAATGTGGAGATTAAACTAAGAGCATGAGAATAGAATCATTAGCACATATTTACCGTGATAGAATGTATCATCATGCAAATACACAACACATTAATACGCATACGAGCCATTCATATTTCAGTTATGGTTCACCTGATTATGTGTTGCATTTAAGTCCTGAAGCATTACGATTACATAATGAACATTTAAAAAAGGAAAATAAGTTATGAGCACGCCATTGATTATATTGGTAAGTATCATTTATTTGTATGTTTGCGTTCAGCAGTATTTTAGTGGAAACACACCAATGGCGATTGTATATTTTGGTTATACTGTAGCAAACATTGGTTTAATTGCAACATTAAAATGAAAGAGAGTGAGAAATGATTGAATTTGTAATTGGTTTGTTTGGTATTGTTGCCTGCTTTTTACTTTTAGTTGGTGGCATGATGTATTTAATTAAAAAATGGGGGTGAGAAATGACTGTATTAGAAAAAGCAGAATATTTTGATTATTTGGATGTTTTAAGAGAATCAGGAGTTACCAATATGTTTGGTGCAGCTCCTTATTTACAAGAAGCATTTGACTTAACTAGAAGCGAAGCAAGAGCAATTTTAAAAGAATGGATGGAAAATTATGGCAAACGATAATGTAGACCGCTTTGATTTTGAGCAACAAATTCTTCAATGTTGGAGAGTTACCGATGATATCAGAGATGTGCATGATGGTATTATAGATGGCGATTTGGATCCAACCCAAGCGTGTGATATTCTAAGTGGACTCCGCCAGATGTATGAATTGAAATTTAATAAGTTGTGGGATTTATTTGAAGGCGCAATCATGCCAATTGTGCGTGAGAACACAATGGTGAATGATGAGTGTTCCGCATTAAGACGGCAGTTATTAGAAGCAACAGAAATGGTGCCTGTTATCACAACAAAGAAAGCGAGTGAGAAATGAAAAGAGAAAGAATTGAAGAATTATGTGGTTATGTTTTATTGGGTGCTTTTAGTTATTTACTAATTGAAGGTATTGTTTATGTTTATCAATATATTTCGGAGTTATCATGATTGATGCACTTTCAACAATGAAAGCTGAAGTTGAAGCTTTAAGAATACACGTTAAATATTTAGAATCTATTATCAATGATTTACGCCAAGCAAATCAAGACCTTAAATACCAATTGATTGAAAAAGCGAGTGAGAAATGATTTACACTGCTAAACCTTCTTTATTCAATAATAAAGGTCTTAAAGAGTTTGATAATGCTAAAGATGCCGTGTTATATCTAAATACTGTTTTGAGTGACAAAGGTGTGGATGAAAAATACGATTATGTTTTTGTGCCACCCAAATCAACCGACAAACAAATCAAAAATGCCGTGGAAGATTATATTGGAATCGGCAAATTAATTATAAAGGAGTAGTGAAATGAAATCAAAATTATTAGTTGCATTATTAGTATCAGTAGGTTTAATTGGTTGTGCTTCAAAAGAACCACCGCCAGCTGTTATACAAATAAAAAATCCTGAAACAGTTGCTCGCATCAAAAAAACTTATGAAGATACCCGACCAATTTATGAGTTGCGTAACTATGAAGGACCTGAAGCTTTAGACAATTCGGAAGTTGTATCAGGCGCAAGACAATGTATTTCCGTTCAAATGAAACCTAAAATCAATTACCTAAATATTCGTACCGATTCAGGTAGTTTAAAAATTCCTGTTTCTGTTTCTTGTGAAAACTGGTAAAATATGCAAAACGAAAAAATTCAACAAGTTGCGGAAGAATTAGATAATTTTATTTTTGAGATTTCATACAAACATGATATTACTACAATTTCCGTAATTGCAATGATTGCCGCTAGGTTATATGCAATTACTAAAGATGAGTATCCAGACCATGATGCTATCCCTCTCTTGGATAAGATGGTGGACAGATTTATGGATGTGGTTGAATCATCTATGACAAGTCCTACCGATGGCGTCCTAGACGCTCCTATTGCGTAGGAAAGCGTTGTTTTTTTACAACAAATTGCGGATTATGCTTGACTTTTTTCTGTATTTCCGTTAAAATGGTTGTGTAGTAAGGTTAAAGGGACAAGGGCGTTCCTTCAGGCACCTTGAGTTCTGTAAACAAAGGCGAGTTAATGTTTTTTGGCTCAGTTTTTACTAACTTCAAAAAGAAAAAACTGGCAATATTTTAATATAAGGATGATTATGGGTATAAGTGCATATCGTGAAATTACAGATTGGTCGGATAGTGAATATCTGGTACCGAATCATACTTATTTGTTTGACGGTAAATCAAATATTTTGGCATATGAAATAGCTGGCAGTAAAGAAGTTGTAGTATTTAAGAAACCCTTAAAAGTCAGCACGACACGCCGTAAATTTGAAAAAGTTAAACATAAAGCATTAGATGCATTAGCAAAGAAATTTCAAGCTGAAGAAGTGATTGAGAAATCAAATAATCCACAATGGCAAGTCAAATCGGATTCAGGTAAAATATATACGGTTGAATTGATTGCAGGCAAGTATAGCTGCAATTGTGTAGGTTATGGATATAGAAATAAATGTAAACATAGTGAGCAAATAAAAAATGAAAATAGCATTAGCAAGTGATGTGCACCTTGAATTTGGGGACCTTATCTTAAAGAATGAACAAAACGCAGAGGTATTAATCCTCAGCGGAGATATTTGCACGGCTAAAGTATTCAAAAAAGGTGGTTATGCCAGAAAAACTGTTTTGGAATTTTTCAGCCGTGTAGCATTCCAATTCCCTCATGTTGTTTATGTGATGGGTAATCATGAGCATTATGATTTTGATATTGCTAAGACTGAAGAAACATTAAAATGCCAATTAAGTATTTGGCCTAATGTTCACTTGTTAGAAAAAGAAACATGGATACACAATGATGTTACATTCGTTGGTGGTACATTGTGGACTAATATGAACAAAGAAGATTCATTGACAATGTGGCACGTTGGTAGAGGCATGAATGATTTTCAATGCATCAAAAATAGTAATCGCATGTTAAGCAGAAAAGTTCCATTGTATAAGAAAGATGACGATGGTAAATATGTGCTTGATGAAAAAGGTTCAATGATTCTTGATTCTTATAAATTCAAGGAAGAAATTGCTACATGGAGTACCGATGATGCAGTTGCTGACCACAAGAAAATGTTAGACTACATTAACATTGTGACGCAGGATAAGTCAAAAAGTTATGTGGCAGTAACACATCATGCACCAACACCATTGAGTATTGCTGAATGGTATAAAGAAGATACATTGATGAATGGTGGGTTTCATAGTGACTTATCAGAGTTTATTATGGATAGACCACAGATTAAAATTTGGACTCACGGACATATGCATAATGTATCAGATTACATGATGGGTGATACGAGAGTGGTTTGTAATCCTCGTGGTTATGTGAAATATGAACAAAGAGCAAAAGAGTTTGAATTGAAATATATGGAGATTTGATATGATTAAATTAAGTTTAAAAGAATTAAAAGAAATAGAAAAAATTTGTTATGAAACTAATGTAGAATACTTTGAATTAGAAAGAGATTCTAGATGGAGTGCAGTCGGATTAGAAAGAGATCCTAGATGGAGTGCAGTCGGTACTCTTAAAATGCAATATAATACATTTGTATCAAATTATTCCGCTACGGTTATTGTTGATGTTATTACTAAGGATTGATAAATGAGTGAATATACACCAGACCGTTGGGTCATAGCAGAAATGAATTCTGAGCATGGCAAGATTCGCAAAGTGTTAGGTAGTTGGTATGGCGGATACGCAGGTACTGACCATTGGCGCTTCAGCTCAGGTATTACAAAGATAGTAGAACACGAAAAGTTTTATGAAGTGCATAATGAATCAGGTAGCATTTATACTTGTATCAAAGGTGCTGAAGGTATGAGTGGTTATACTTCAGGCATACTAATGAATATGCAGAAGAAAGCATTGCAAGCAAATGCTACTATTGAGATAGTAAACATACTAGAGGGTGCTGAGATTCATTCTGATAAAGGTTATAAAGTTGGTACATTAGAACAGGCTGAAGAATTTACAAAGAAAAGAAATTATGAAATTAATTAGTTTATTATTAGCGGTAACATTAGTCGGTTGTGCAAATCGTGGTCCTAGTCCATTATATCTACAAGCATTAGGTACATTACCAAAACAAGAACCCATGTGTATCATTAAAGAAGGTGATACAACAATGATTGCAAAATGTAATGGTTTAAAACTTGATGACATTTTTAGAGAAAACAAAAAGTTAAAAGAAGTATCTTTGTAAAAGGAAAAGAAATGAACGAACAACAAATTAAAGAAGAAGAACATCGTGAACAACAATGGATTAACGAACAGGCTCTAAAGTGCGGAATGACAGAACGAATTAAAACTCTGGCTCTACAAGCCGGAATGTTTTTAGACACAAATGATTTGATGCCTGGGTCTACACTCATGTTATGGAATCATGATATACAAAAGTTCGCCCAATTGATTGTGGCGGAATGTGCTGAAATTGCCGATGAACATAATTCAGAGGTTGAAGGTGTTACACTTGGTGTCGGTAACGCAATTAAAGAACATTTTAGGATTAAAGAATGAATGATTCTTTGTGGCTGGTTCTAAAAAGATTACCAAGTGATTACAAAGATTATGGTGGTGAAATAGAGCGTTGGGAAAAACCAGATGAATCTTATCCTGATTGTTCTAGTGGTTGTATTCATTGGCAAGCAATAGATAGCGATTGGGGTGTATGTGTTAATCCATCTTCACCACGAGCAGGATTATTGACATGGGAACATCAAGCAGGTTATAATTGCGGTTTTGAAACGAAAGGACAAAAAAATGGGAATGTTTGATACCATAAAATATCAAGGTGATGAATATCAAACCAAAGATACGCCTAGACAATTTTGTGAAAACTATAAGATTGAAGTTGACCAAGATTCTGGTTTACCATATCTTTGGTTAGAAGAATATGATTCTGAATGGGTTAATGAACCTGACCCGTTTTATAAATTCTGGCTTGGTGGTCATATGAAAACTTCTAATCATCATTGGGTTCGTTGTGATGATTTTGATGGTACAATTTATTTTTATCGTGTTGATGGATATAATATTTGGCATGAATACAAAGCATTGTTTATGAATGGCCAAATGATTAAAATTAAAAGAATTGAAAATGATGAACGAAAAGATTATTGAATTAGCTTTAAAAGCTGGTATTGAAAGAGCAAGTTCATCTCAGAGAACAGAAGTATTGGAGTTTGCTAAACTGATTGTGCAAGAATGTGTTGACATAATTGAATTTCGTGCAGAAACTATTGAAAATTATGAACTTAGTAAAGAGGCTAATTACCATGCTTATTGGTTATCAATGGATTCTGCTCTTGTAATTAGAAAAACTTTTGGAATTGAAAAATGAACGTAACTGAATATTATCTAGCACTAGACTTGGAGTTAAACAATGCTCAAGATAATTCTACGCCTAATCCACCAATCATACAGGTTGGTGTTGCGATAGGAACTTGGAATCACTATGTAGATAATAAAATCATTACTAAGAAATGGTACTTTAATCCTAATGAACCAATCTATCCATTCATCACCGAATTGACTGGTATTACTGATAATGATGTATTATATAAATCAGTAACACATGAAGTATTTGCAGAAGAATTTGGAGCATTGATAAAAGAATATAAACCTTTTGTTAATCCTGTTACATGGGGTGGCGGAGACTCGGTAGAATTGAAGAAAGAAATGGTAGATAAAAACATTCCTTTTCCATATTTTGGTCATCGCTGGATTGATGTTAAGACATGGTATGTGTTGAGACTACTGGCAAATGGTAAAAGACCTGCAGGAGGCTTGAGGTCTGCAATGGGAACGTATAAAATGAAGTTTGAAGGAACACCGCATCGTGCTGATGATGATGCTTTGAATACGTTGAGATTGTTTTTCAATATACTTGATAGACAACAAAAGATGCAGATGTTAATTGATAATGCGAAAGATTTATAATGGAAAAAGTAATTAAAGATGGTAAAGTAGCAGTATTGGTATCATCAGGTTTTGGTGCAGGTTGGTATTCTTGGCATAAAATGGAAGAATTACTATATCATCCAAAGTTGGTTGAAATGGTTGAGAATAATCAACATAAAGAAATTACAGAAGGTTTAATTGCTGAGTTATTGGGTATCATTGACGAAGATGATATGCCTTATGGTATTAGTTGTAGTGCTATTGAAGATTTAATTGTTTTTTGGTTACCTGTTGGTACTGAATTCTATATTAAAGAATATGATGGTGCTGAATCTATTATGTTAAAGGAAAAACAAAAATGGTTGACGGCATGATATGGATTGTGATAGGATTAGTATTTGGTTATGCGATTGGCTATAACCGTGCCAATAAAACTAAAGAGAGATTGTATTATCAAAACGAATTATCTAGAAAAGATGAAGAAATTAAAATACTTGAAGTTAGATTAAAAAGTTGTCAAAAGTGGTCAAAAATATTGGCCAGTGAAAATGCTGAGTTTAGGAAAACAAAATGAAAATATTTTTTAATGGGTATCCAAATCATTGGTTGAGTCCATACACAGTTATGGACTATGCCTTCTTTTGGACAGATTGGTCTAAGTGCCATCGTGATAAAGGTATTGTTGAAGATAAAGATTTTATTGAACGACCTGAATGGGTTGAACCATGGGTAAATCGTTTAGCACCTTTATGTGAAGCATTACAGAAAGTCCGTAAAGTAATTCATCCAACTATTCGTTATGTGAAGATTGATAGATACGATACATGGAGCATGGATTCAACTTTATCATATATCATTCATCCGATGCTTGTGCAATTAAAAGAAACAAAGCATGGCGCCCCATTTACAGATGATGATGATGTGCCAAAAGAATTAAGAAGTTGGATGGCAGGACCAAAAGAGAATGACTACGATACAGATGGTAATCATTTCAAACGCTGGGATTATATTCTTGATGAAATGATTTGGGCATTTGCTCAAGAGCTCAAAGATGATGATGAAGATGAATTCTTTGACCATTCAGAAAGTAGTGGCATTGAGGATTGGAAAGAAAATATAAGTAAAATTAAAGTTGACTACGCAGGTTTGGAAGCACACCAAAAGCGTAAGGCAAATGGGTTTAGATTGTTTGGGAAGTATTATCAAAATTTATGGGATTAATTATGAAAACTATTGATGAACACAATAAACAAACATATAAAGAATTACAAGCGGAACATGGAGCAGACGTTCTGTGTAATGATTGTAAAGTGGAAATGTTTTATCCACAACCATATGTATTGTTGACTAGTATACCACCAAAAAAGACTGTGGAATGTCCTGAGTGCCACAGAATTGACTATAAAATAATGTAATGGATATGCCTGAAGTAGATAGAGCCTCAACATATTTGCCTTATGAAATGGATTGCGAGTATGTAATGTGGGATTGCGACAATGTTTCGGTAGATACCGATTGGGAAGAGGAAGATGAATAGTATTATCAATTATGTTTCTGCCAAACGCAGATTAAAAGAATCACATAAAACTATTGTTGCGTTAGGTGGTGAGCATGAATGTCCTCCTCAAATTGTGGCACAAAACGATATGATAAGATTCGAAATGGAATATTACCGTGAAGAAATGGTAAAGTTTGGTTGGTACTGCTTGTGTTTTATCGTTTTATGTGTTATACTATATACTGTCTACACTATGGAGTTATTGAATTGAAAACAAACAAAGATTTTAAATTGTCCAAATCAAGCAAACGAGCTCTTGCTTTATTGGATGGCGCAAAGCACAATCATTGGAGAAAAATGTTGATTGATGCAGAAGCAAGCGAATCAAGAGCAAAATTAGCGAAGTATAAAGAAGTTAAATCTGAAAAAGGGGAATAGAATGTTATTGGTTGAAGTTACGTCAGTTGAAAAAAACTGCAAAGTATTAGTTAATATGGATTTAGTATTAGAGATTGCTCCGTTAATGGAAGGTGGTGCTGCATTATTCTTCTCTGATTCAGCTGCAACAGGTGGCAAGACATCTTATAAAGTAAAAGATTCTTATTCACAATTTCAGCAATTTGCTATGCAAACAGTATCATCTGAAGATATTGCAAAGAAAGTTAAATCACTTAAATCAACAAATGTAGAGATTCCAAAACTATGAGTAAGTATACATTCATTAAACAACCCGAAGATGATAATTGGTTAGAAGAAGGGGACAGTAAACTCACCTTTGAATTTAATGCTGTTTCTTTAGACCGTCTGTTAGAAGAATTTGAATTGTTTCTTAAAGGTTCAGGATTTGTATTTGATGGTCGTCTAGACATCATTCAAGACGAAGATTTCTTTGAAGATTTATCTAATGATGATTTAGATGATTTAGACCAATGGTTTGGTAGTGCAAAAGAAAAAGCTAAGAAATTAGATGCAAATGCGGCATGGCCATTTCCAACTGAACCTATAAAAGAAGAAGTTGTGGAATCTCCACAAACTGACGATGAATAAATAAGAGTATAGTTCAATAAACTCTTAGGAATTCAAATGTTCATACTGGTAATAGACCCTTCAGGTCTTAATCTCGACTGGTGCCTCCGATGTCTAGCCTTTGGTCATACTGTAAAATGGTATACCAAAGGTTCTCGTTCTTCCCATATTGGTCAAGGTTTAGTAGATAAAGTCACCAATTGGAAAAAATATATGGATGTTGCTGATTTAATTTACTCAGCAGACAACCTTGAGCATATGGATGAGATTGATTCTTATATTAAAAAAGGTTATCCTGTATTCGGACCTGGCAAGCGTTCAGCCAAATTAGAATTGGATAGAATGTATGGTCAAAATGTGATTAAAGCATTTAAAGGACCAATTATACCTTCTACCGAATTTAAAAATTACGATGCAGCTATTAAATTTGTTAAAGATAATCCAAAGCGTTATGTCTGCAAACCATGTGGTGAAGAAGAAGATAAAACACTTTCATATGTAGCAAAAGACGAAGCCGACCTTATCGGATTCTTAACCAAGCGTAAGAATTCAGGTAAAAATGGCGCCCCGTATTTCATATTACAAGAATTTAGAGCTGGTACAGAAATTGCTGTAACTGGTATCTTTGGTCCTGCCGGTTGGATGGACTTTTGGGCAGAAGGTTTTGAGTTTAAGAAACAAATGAATGGTGACTTAGGCGTAAACACAGGTGAAATGGGAACAGTTATTCGTTACACTAAACAATCCAAGTTAGCAGACATACTGATGAAACCAATGGAAAAGACTCTAAAAGAGATTGGTTACGTTGGTATGTTAGACATGAATGTTATCGTAGATGAGAAAGACGGAACGCCATGGCCAATGGAATGGACTGCGAGACCTGGTTATCCTATGTGGAATATCATGCAACCTTGTATGATAAATGAGGATCCTGCTGAGTGGATGTTAGATTGTGTCAAAGGTAAGAATACATTAGAAGTGGAATACAAAACAACAGTAGGTGTGGTCATTGCAAATGCTGATTTTCCATTCAACAAGCGTGACGAAGAAGATTACTTAGATTTTCCTGTATTGACAGATGACATTGACTATAAGAATTTACACCCGTGTGAGATGAAACTCTCAAGCACCATGAAGATGATTGATGGAGAACTATGTGAAAACATTCCCGAATTAGGTACTGCTGGTTCTTATATCATTGTTCTCACCGGTACTGGTGATACTATTAGTGAAGCTAAAGACAAAGCATATGCCAATGTCAAAAAAGTAAAAGTTGGTAATGATCCACAGTACCGGACGGATATTGGCCAGCGTTGCGAAACAGCACTAAAAAAACTCAAAAAACACGGTTATTGCATGGATTGGAAGTATTAATCTATTCTTTTACAAGAATGTCCTCGGTGTTTTTTAGTTTTACCTTGTGAAACCTTTTTCATACATCCGTAATCTAAATTATTGTTATCGCAAAATATTCTTAAATTTTTTATTTGTATTGTTTCGTTTTGTGGAGTAAATATTAACCAATTCTTACTATTTTGTTTACTGAAATGACCGGACATTTTTTTCTTAAATTCATCATTTTTCCATCTTATTTTGTTAAAATGTGAAGTTCTTTTGCCATTTTCTTTTTTCCATTTTTCGGTATGTTTATAACCAATAGTTGTATCTCCACCATCAGTTAAATTTCGTAAGATTCCGGTGTTATTATCTTTACGGCCATACCATCTAATTAATCTTCTTTCTAATGATAAAGCACCAATTTCGGTAAGATTTTTTTCTATTATGATTATTCTATTTTTATAAGCTGGTATATGATAGGTGTGGTGTTTAGACCATGCTCTATCACCTTTACCTTTACCAATGTAATAAGGTGTGCCATCTTCTCGGAGATAAGCATAAACATAATATACCAATGATGGTTGATAAATATTGCTTGACATGAGCTGTGTTTCCTGTTAAAATATGAACATAGAGTAGGTGGGTATGTCCAGTACCGTGACCTACACCTATTTATAACAAAATTTTAATAAGTGAGAATCAAAATTAGAACATATTTTCCAGATTTTTATTTGGTAAACTTTGACTTGGTGGTTGAAATAAAGCCAATTTCAATGTATAATTATGGAGATAATCTAACGAAATTTCTTGAAGCTAAGAAAAAATATAGATTTGAAGTTCTTACAGAAGAAGAACACATTTTAAATAAAGAAAATTGGAATTTATTATATGAACATCTTTGCCTTATCTGAAAACGTTAAAGAAATTGCTAGGTGGCAAGTAGATAAACATTGTGTAAAAATGCCTCTTGAAAGTGCAATGATGTTATCTACAGCTCATCGTTACCTTGATGGTACTGAAACAATCGTCAAATCAAAAACAAATCGTAATGTAAAAAAATATATACTCAATGATGAACGAGAAAGTGTATTATACGGGGTATCACATTTGAACCATCCATGTAGTGTATGGACATACAAAACATCAGAAAACTATAAATGGCATTATAATTTATTATTAGAAATGTTAAAAGAATACACATATCGTTATGGTAAAAATCATGCTTGTGAAAAATTATTACCTTATTTAAAAAATTTACCTAATAATATAAAAATATCCAATAGAACGCCTTTTGCAACTGCTATGCCTGATGAATGTAAAATACCAGGTGATTCTATTGCTTCTTATCGTAATTACTACTGGATGAACAAGCAACATTTGGCAAGATGGGAAGGTAAGATAAATAACAGAGAATCACCAATGTGGTGGCGTGAAAAAGCCTTAGATTCACTCATGGAATTTTCAGAAGAAATTGGAGCATATTAGTGCCAACTTATACATTTAAAGACAAAGATTCAGGTGAAATATTTGAAAAGAAAATGTCATATACCGTTCTGGATTTATTCAAACGGGATAACCCAAATTTAGAATTACAAATTTTTGCTGAGAATTTACCAAAGTTTTCTGATGCTGGTCGTATGTCTGTACCAGGAACTGCAACTGCGGATAAAGCATTTGAACAAGGTGTCATTCAACGCATGAAAGATACAATACCTGGCAATACATTACACAAGTCACATAAAACAAAAATGCCAAGAGAGTGGTAACAAATTAAACAACCTTAAAGGAGCATTATGTCAATTAAAAGAGAAATGTCAAAAAAACAAAGACTCTATTATGAACATAACAATAAGGAAAAAGTATTACAAGAATTACAAGATAAAGCAAAAGAAACAAGAAATTACGAAGAAGTGATATTAGCATCACCATTTGACCCACACAGAAACTCATTTTATAACTGATATAAATACATAATAACATTCAGAGAGAAGAATAATGGCGTTACAACAAATTACAAATAATGATATATTAGCAAATACCATCACTGGTTTACAAGTTGCTAATAATGCCATTGGTACTAATCAGTTATCTGCTAACCTTACATTAAGTGGTACAACAACAGCAAACACCTTAGTTAGTAATAAGATAACGGATACTTTAGGTAATTCATTTGCACCTGCAAGTTCTGTGTTTAGGAATCGTATTATTAACGGTGCTATGGTTATAGACCAAAGAAATGCTGGTGCTAGTGTTACACCTGCCAATGGTGATTATTTGGTAGATAGATTTGCATTTAATAGTTCTCAAGCGTCTAAATTTACTGCACAACAAAATGCTGGTTCTGTGACTCCTCCTACGGGATTTACATATTATCAAGGTTTAACTGTGGCTTCAGCATTTACAGTAGGTGCTGGAGATAGTTTTACTGTTTCTCAAAGAATAGAAGGTTACAATATTGCTGATTTAGGATGGGGTACGGCAAATGCTAAAACAGTAACTCTATCTTTTTGGGTTCGCAGTTCATTAACTGGTACTTTTGGTGGTGCATTTATTAACGCATCTTTTACTAGAAGTTACCCATTTAGTTATTCAATACCAACAGCAAATACATGGACACAAATTTCAATAACGGTTGCAGGTGACACTACTGGAACATGGGGGACTACTAATGGATGGGGAATAGCAGTTTATTTTTCATTAGGTGCTGGTTCAACATTAAGCAATACAGCAGGAGCATGGGCTGCTGGTGCATATGTTTCAGCTACAGGAGCAACATCCGTAGTCGGCACATCAAGTGCAACATTCTACATAACAGGTGTTCAATTAGAAGTAGGCTCAAACGCTACAAGTTTTGAGTATAGACCGTATGGTACTGAGTTAGCGTTGTGTCAGAGGTATTATGAAATGTACCCAAGCATGGCATATAGAAACTCTAATGGAACAATTATTTCTGCTACAGCTATTTTTGGATATATGGTAAATACATTAGTTGGATTTTCAGGAGCAACAGGAACGCAAGCATCAATTTCTACATCTTTTAAAATAGAAAAAAGAGCTACTCCTACTGTTACAGTTTCAACACGTACCACATCCTATACAAATCAAGTAGAAGTTCGTGGTGGAACAACTGTATATACCAATTTAGATAAAACAACTTCTGGTATTTCAGTTCTTGCAACTCAAGTATCAGGCGGTTCTGATTGTTATATTGGATATGGTTATGAAGCATCAGCGGAGTTATAAATGAAAAATTATCAACTAGAAAAACTTGTTTCAACAATTGGATTGCCAAATCCAACTACACATAATTCTATTGTTGGCATTACAGAAGATGGTCGTTATTTATCTATTCCTTTTGACCCTGACAACACAGACTACCAAGCATACCTAGCGTGGCTTGCAGAAGGTGGAATTCCAATTCCTGCGGATGAATAATATGAAACTAATTATACCAATAATGGTTTGGTAAAGTATTGACAACATCATATAAATATGATACAATGATTTTTTAGTAGTATTTTTAAATGTTCTTTTAATGGAGATATAAATGAGTGATAACACATCATCTGTAACACAACAGGCAGTTAAGATTGATTTAACTTTATTTGTTGAAGAAGTAAATTTAATTCTAACCGGCTTAGATGAATTACCACACAAAGTAAGTCGTGGTTTGATTGACAAAATCAAAGAGCAAGCTATTCCTCAGTTACCACAACAACCGCAGGATACAGCTGAAAAAAAGTCAGCACCAGCGGCTTAATGGAAAAATTACTTGGTAGAATTTAAACACTACCAAGTATTATATTATGTTCAACTATTGCCCACCTAAAGAATTACAAGACCTTTCATCTGAAACTTTTCCTGATGGCAAGCGTTTCTATACCTTGCCTGATGGTACTCGTCTACCTTCAATTACTACCATACTCTCAGCACAAAGCAAAGCAGGTATTGCCGCATGGCGTAAAAGAGTAGGTAATGAAGAAGCCAATCGTGTATCCGCTAAAGCCTCTGGTCGTGGTACCAGAGTGCATAATCTTTGTGAAGATTTCATACAGAACAAACCACTTAGAGAATCAATGCCTGATGCTTTGGAGATGTTTAAATCAATTAAACCTGTTCTACAAGAAAGAGTAAACAATATTCATTATGTTGAACAATCTTTCTATTCTAAGAAAATAGGTTCAGCAGGTCGTTCCGATTTAATTGCTGAATTTGATGGTGAATTATCTGTGATGGATTATAAAACATCCTCAAAGATTAAATACAGAGAGAATATTCTTTCTTATTTCTGGCAATCAACATTCTATGCTCTTGCTTATGAAGAATTAGTAGGCAAACCAATCAACCAAATCGTTATTATTATGGCAGTTGAGGACACTAAATATCCATTGGTATTCGTTGAAAAAGTGGAAGAACATATTGAAGGTCTTGTTCGAGCAATTCAATTCTACAAGGAAAATTAAAATGTTTTTATTACTCACGAAGTATATTATCTTAGCAATCATTCAGTTTGTTATTGATATTTTTAGTTATCCATTAGCACCATTTGTTGCTTTATTTTGTGATAAAGATGGTAACTTACCAAAATGGTTAAGTTTATTTCAAACATACGATAATACCTGTGATGGTGATGACGGCTACAAAGAAGAACATCGTTTCTTTCCTGCAAATGCGAATGGATTCCAACGTTGGGCTAATCGTACCGGATGGTTATGGAGAAACCCTGCGTATGGTTTTGATATGTTATTAGGCGCAAGTTGTCAAGTTGGTGATACACTAGTAATCTCAGGCGATAGAGCAACAGGTGATGGTCCATATCATCCAGGTTCATGTAATTGGAAACTTTATAGAGGTACAAAACTCATTGCTTTTCAATGGTATTTTGTAAGTGATTATAATGCTACAAAATGTTTAAGAGTCAATGCTGGTTGGAAATTATGGAACGGAGAAGAATTAACTGATATGCCAGCAGATAAACTTGGTATTGCAACAGGTTCATTTACACTCAAAAAATCAAGCACATTTCAATTGGTATTCACACCAGGTCTGAATAACAAAAGGTAAATACTCCTGTAATAAATCCTAAATAAAGGTTTCCTTGCGGAGGCCACATGAAAAAATTTTTATTACTCGCAGTTTTCCTATCTTCTTATTGTTTTGGTAGTTCTTGTGAACACCTCTATCCAGATTCTAAACCAATCGTTGTACCTAATACCGTAGAGCTCTGTAATTCTTTTTATGTTTCATTATTTGATAACAAAAACAAAAGGGTTATTTTGGTATCAGAACATTTAGCAAACAAAGGCGTAGGTACAGCAAAGAGAGTGGATTCTTTCCGTTCTGATACTAGAGTTGGTACGTTACCACAACCACAACAATATCTAAAAAGTGGTTACGATAAAGGTCATATGGCGCCCGCTGGAGACGCATCTAATGATGATGAAATGTATGACACATTTCTTATGACGAACATGACACCGCAACTTCCTACTGTTAACCGTGAATCATGGAGAATATTAGAAGAAAATGTTAGAAAAACCTTTGATAAATCAATGCATGATATGGATGTGGTAACGATTGCTATCTATGGTGACGATAAGAAGATGAAAGGTATACCAGTACCAACAGGTTATTGGAAGATTGTTTATATTGATAATACTGTTAAATATTATTATTGTGACAATATTGACCATGCACAAGTGATAGAAAAAGAACCGGTAGACATTCAAACATTGTTACCAAAATAATCGCTTGACAAGCGATAAATAAACCTCTATAATAGAATTTTACTGGAGATTATTATGAAAGTTAAGAAATTAATCAAAAAGATGTATAAGGCTTGTATCGAGCATAACAAAGAGAAAGAAAAGAAACTTTGGTTCAAAGCTATTAAGAAGTCATTAAAAGGCAAGAAAACCGAAGCGATTAAGTAATTCGTAAGAATCGGCAATGCGGAAGCCGTTAGGGTTGAGGACACTCGGCCGAAGAAGCACCAAAAAAGAAAGGAGTTTGAATGTTTATCGCAAATAAACTTAAAACAACAGCAGCAATTTTATTAATCAGTAGTTTAACATTTTCAACATTACCTTCAGCACAAGTTACACAAGAAGATACGATTGAACAGATAGTAAAAAATGAAGTAAATTCAAAAGATTTAAGTTGTCTATCAAGAGCAATATATTATGAAGCCTCAGGTGAACCAAGAGCAGGCAAAATCGCTGTAGCAAATGTAGTGATGAATCGCCTCAATGACCCAAGATTTCCAAAAACAATATGTGAAGTTGTCTATCAAAAGTCAATTGTTAATGGATTTTTTATTTACCAATTCTCATGGGCAGCATTTAAAGAGTTGGTGCAACCAAATAATAATGCTTGGAAGGAATCACAAGATATTGCTCTAGAAGTGTTGACAAAAGGTCAACCTGATGATATAGTTAGAAGAACTAATGCAATGTATTTTCATAGCATTGATGTAAATCCAGGTTGGAGATTACGCAAAGTCATTCAAATAGGAAGACATATATTTTATGCCAACATTTAAAATAAAAGAATATGCTAACAGTAGTATTATGTTGGTAAGGACACACGAAACAGGTGGGAAACCACCTGAGTGGTCTCAATGTATTACGATGGAAAAAGATGAATTGGATTATTTAATTATCACATTGGAGAATTACCGTGGCGAGCAAAGAAGAACAGATAGACTTCAGTAATTTTATTGAAAAACTAGCATTGGATGAAAATTTAGCATTGATGGATGCTATCTGTCATCATTGCAAAGTCACAGGACTTGAAATAGAAGTGGCTGCTACTTTAATTAGTGCACCACTTAAAGCCAAGATTAAAATGGAAGCAGAAGAACTTAATTTATTAAAGAAAGTATCTCGTTTACCTATATGACAGATAACACAGGATTTGAAGCATATAAACTTTGGAACAGTTTAAAGTTACATTTCACCAGCGATAGTTATGATTATATTAAGTATCATGGTAAAACAAATGTATCAAAGCAATCTTTCATGCAGAATAAATTTAGATGGCATTTTAGTAAACTATCTCGTAAATATAATGTAGAAGAATTAAAAGACTTTTATATTTCTAATTTTATAGAAGGCAAAGGCGAATATGTTATGGCCTTGTTACAAGATGGTCCTGAGAATTATGCTAAATGGAAAAAGCGTATGCAGTCATTATCATACAACTTTGCAAACGATACTGAATTTTTATTGAGTGCGTATGAAGATGACCGTGAAGCGCCATTTAAAGTTTTCTTTGGTCAACATCCAGATTTATTAGGTTTGATGTTAAGAGGCAAGATTACATTAGAAACTGTTTGTATATTAGATGATATACTGAACTTTACACCAAAATGGAAAAAAGAAATTGTTGATGATTTAATTTGGCCATCTCATTATAGGTTAATTCATAAATATAAACCGCTGATACAATACGATAAACAAAAATTTAAACAAACACTAAAAGAAAAGATAAAGTCATATGCATAAACCTAAAATAGAATGTATCTACTTAGATATGGATGGCGTGATTGCAGACTTTGTAAAACGATATGAAGAATTGTTTGGTATGAGTCCAAACAAAGCAGAAAAAGATAAACGTTTTAATAAACTCTTTGATATGTTCATACAAGATAATAATTTTGCTACATTAGATTTAATGCCAGGTGCAATGGAAGGTATTGAATTTCTCCGTAAATCAAATGTACCAACACAAATGCTTACCTCTACTGCCAACGAAAGAAGGCATGATGAGATTATGAAACAAAAAAGTATTTGGTTGCAAAGTCATGGCATTACATTTAATCCTATTTTTGTTCCAGGTAAACATTTGAAACAAAATTATGCCACACCACAACGTATACTTATTGATGACACCAGCTCAAATATTACTGATTGGAAAAAAGCAGGTGGTATTGGTATACTTCACCTAGATTGGGCGACAACACTCACTATTTTGCGTATGTATGTTTGACAAACGCCTAAATATATGATATACTAGCAGTTGATTATGAGAAGTAACTTGACACATTCCGTTTATACACCGTTAATAAGGAGCATTACATGAGTTTTGAAAATCTAAAACGCCAATCCGGCAACCTTGATAAGCTAACAAAAGCAATTGAGGCACTCAACACAACATCAGAAGGTTCAGACAAATCCGATAATTTTTGGAAATGCGAGACCGACAAATCAGGCAATGGCCAAGCAGTCATTCGTTTTCTACCAGCACCATCAGTTGATGGTGATGATGGTCTTCCATGGGTAAAAGTATTCTCACATGGATTTCAAGGAACTGGCGGTTGGTTAATTGATAATTGTTTAACTACAAAGAATCAAACTTGTCCTGTTTGTGAGCATAATTCTACATTATGGAATTCAGGTATTGAAGCAAACAAAGAAATCGTCCGTAAACAAAAACGTAAGTTAAATTACATCGCTAACATTTATGTGGTTGCTGACCCTAAGAATCCTGAAAATGAAGGCAAAGTATTTCTGTATAAGTTCGGCAAGAAAATCTTTGATAAGATTACAGAAGCAATGAATCCAGCATTTGAAGATGAAACAGCAATCAATCCATTTGATTTATGGAAAGGCGCTAACTTCAAGTTAAAGATTCGTAAAGTAGAAGGTTATCAGAATTATGATAAGTCAGAATTTGATTCTCCATCTCCTTTGGCTGCTGACGATAAGTTAGAAGCAATCTATAAGAAAGAGTATTCTTTAACCGAGATGGTTGGTGATAAAGAGTTTAAGTCTTATGATGTATTGAAAGCTCGTCTTGACAAAGTATTAGGTTTAAATGGTGAAGTACCTACACCTAAGACTACTGTAGAGCAAATCAAAGAAGAAGTAAAGAAAGCACCTAAGGTTGTTAAAGAAGAAGTTCCTTTTGATACTGATGTTGAAGATGATGACTTAGCATATTTTGCACGGTTAGCAGAATCCGACTAAATAGTTTTGACACACCCGCCATGCCTCTCAACGATGCACACTTTGGCGGGTTTTTTATACCATTCTTAAATATTGTCTATTAACTTTTTCAAATGTTGGTTCATATTCTCTCACAGCAACCAATTCTTCTACCATTAAACCATCTGAGTTTTGATTGATAATAGTTGTTTGCTTTGAATTGTCCGCTATAATTGTAGAAGTTAATCCTTCTTGCGTTAACCTATTATCAATATATTGACTATTTACATTTTGCATTTTTGTAGACAAAGAATTATTACTTGGTTGCAATGATGCTGTTTGTATTTCTTGACTAATAATATTCTGAGCAGATTGAACACCACTAGCACTACTTTTACTACCTTTATCTTTAACATTACTATTATTAATATTACTTGCTAATGATGTAGCACTATTGGTATTGTTATTAACATTACTATTATTAATATTACTTGCTAATGATGTAGCACTATTGGTATTGTTATTAACATTACTATTATTAATATTACTTGCTAATGATGTAGCACTATTATTATTAACATTACTATTATTAATATTACTTGCTAATGATGTAGCACTATTATTATTAACATTACTATTATTAATATTACTTGCTAATGATGTAGCACTATTATTATTAACATTATTGGTATTAACATTACTACTAGATTTTATTTCTGTAGAACTATCTTTAATCTCTTTAATAACACTTGATGTGGAAATTGCATTAGAATTTTCTTCGGTGTTTTCTTTTGTCTTTGGTAATAAATCTTTTCTAATTCCAGTTTTAGGGTCATGTCTATCACCATAATCTATGTCCCATTTTTTTTGCTTGGATTCTAACGCTGAGCCTCCTGTAACGGGACGTGGTGGAACTTTTTCAGGACCTTTATCAATATTTTCTGGTTCTGGTGCTTTGCGTATTGTTTTATCGTTAAGGACTTCTTTTAGTAATTTCTCACCACCAAACTTTCTAACAGAATCTTTGTGGGATTCGATTTCTTTATCTTTTGCCTTTTTTTCTTCTTCGGTACCTGCAGGCATTGCATCAATTTGTTTTCTTTTTTCTTCAAGTGCTTGCGCTTCTTTTGGCTTATTTTTTATAACATCTTTTAAAACATCTTTACCTGATTTAGTTATTTTACCTGTCTTATCTCTTTCAGCATAAGAATCAATATCGTGTTGGCTACCACTTAAAGCAGCTTCTGCTTCCTTAGGAGAAATTTGTTTATAATCTGGTGTTATTTTGTTTAAATATTCTAGTCCTCTTGTGGCAGCATAAATTGCTACTCCTACTCCACCTGCTAAGAGCAATGAGCTCATCAATGGTATAAAAGAAGGAAGAACTGCTCCAAACATTCTTGAAAATAATCCTGCTCCTAATATTGTTTCTAATTGTTTTAGTAAACCATCATTATCTTTATCTTCAACATTAGTTTTGATATCTTTTAATTTTTTATGTAAATCTTTTGTAAATTGATTAAATGTTGAAATTGGTAAACAGTATTTGATTAGGTCGGATTGTTTTTCAATTGCAGTAAATAACTTATCATTTAATTTATTTTTTTCTTTTTCAATTTCGGCTTTAAAATTTCTATTTAATTCTGAATTTAATTTTTCATCATCAAAACTTTTTTTAAGTAAGTTATATAATTTAGCAAGAACATCAGATACACTATCTTTTACTCGTAAATTCGCATTTGATTGGCCACCAGATACTTTGGTAGTTGTGGCTTCTTCAATTTTACTCAATGTATTTTTTTCTGGTACTTGCGTAGCAGTAGCACCATTCTTTTTACCATAACCGGTAAAATATTGCATATCTTCTTGACTTCTGCCTGTTATTTTACCAAAAAGAGCTGCACCTAAATTGCCGGTTAACTTGCGAGCAATATTTAAGGGGTCTAATCTCTCTTTAAGCCCTGTTAATTTTGCTTTAACACCTTCTGAGATGCCGTCTTTAATAGATTCACCAATATCTCCACCCGCAATAATTTTACCTGCGATAAGATTTCTTAATCCTTTATCTCTTATATTTGCAGCACGTTGGTACGACATACCGACATTTGTAGATTCTTCAGGTTCATCATAAATTTCAGGTTCTTCATAAACTTCCGGTGAAACTGGTATGGTTTCTTTTTCGTTTGGTTTTCCTAATTGGGAAAATTCTTTTCTACTTGCTGGTCTTCCGTATGCACCTTTTTTACCTAGAATATACCAATAACCCTTATTTTTATAAGCGGTAGCGTCCCATATAAATTCTTGATTTCCTAATTTTTTTGTTATTATTTTCATTTTTTATGATTGAACTTTTATGTGTATAGGGTAATCTAGTTTATCTGCCGCAGCTAGTATTTTAGGTGATGATTTTTTTCCAATTTCTTTTGTTTTTGAAGAATTATCAATATAAGAAACAGGTTTCATACCTTCTTTTAAGTTTTGATTTTCTTTTGTTCTACTATTTAGCTCGCCACCCATATTATTAGTAGAAGCAACTTGACTTGATTTATTTTTTTGTAAATCTGAAAGAATAGTAGGCAATACTTTTTGTGGCATTTCAGCATGAGATACACCAGATATAGGTATAAATTGAATATTATCTTGAGATTTCATTCTTGATAATACACCATATTTTTTTAAATATTCATGATTTGGATTATACCAAACGATAAATTTATCAACATTTTTTGGAGGATTATCTAATAACATCTTTAATGAATCACCATATGGGTCTACAAGATATGCCGTTGAAAATTTAACATTTTTGTTTTTATTTGCATAATCTAAAACTGACATACCACCTAAACTAAAACCATATAACGGTGAACCATCTTTTGCTAATGATGATGGTGCCGAAAAAGAATTAAATGCTTGTGCTTTAAAACCTGCCTCTGTCAATGAACTTGCGGAAGAATCAACACCTTTGCTTGTGCCTGTCTGAGGGTCTTTTCCTCTAAACATAACAAAGTCTGTAGATGTGTTCATATTTTTTGTTTCAATAACTTTGTTTTCTTTATTTGTGGTTTCACCTTGCAACTCTTTTATTTTACTTCTAATATCTTGTTGTAATTTTTCAGGACTTTTTGGATGTATTTGGTCTTTACCAGGTTCAAAACTAACTGTAGAATCTTTATTCTCATTAGCAAAAGATTCTACAATTTTTCTTGCACCAGCAATATTTTTTCCATCAGGCATTGTGTTAGCAGGCAATACCCAAATATATTTCTTTGCGTTGGTGACTTTTCTTAATTCAGCTAAATCATTTTTTAAATTAGTTAAATTACCCCAATCGTTTGATCCGGCACTAATAACGGCAATATCCGAATTAGTTACATCACCTTGATTTTTACTAGTGCCCGCCATACCTTTTTTACTAAGGTCTGATGTTGTTTTAGTTTTAACTGCTGAAATAATTTCTTTTGTGGACAGACCTACAGTTGCTTGCGTTTTTGCTTCTTCACCCAATTTGGTTTTACCTACACCATAAGCAATACTATCACCAGCAATAGCTAATTTTTGATTTGACTGTACTTTTGATGGCTCATTTGAAACTTTAACAGCTGATGGTTCTTTTGCCGTGGCAATTTGTTGTACTTGTTCAGGAGAAACTTTACCCATCTTTAAATCACGTTGTTCGTTAATACGTTTTTGAACTTCTTCTTTAGAAACTTTCATTGCATGATTACCAGCAAGACCCTCATAATAAGACTGTCCCATTTTAACTTGGCCTCCTGGATCAGTAGGACCTCCTGCACCTTTTGGTCTATTCACATCATGTGGTACTGGTATTGAAGCGAATTCTTTAGCTAAATCCATTTGTGCTTCTTCAATATTATTAGATTTTCCCGTTAAATAAGAATTAAGATTTGGCCTTTTGCTACCACCAATAAGATAATCCATATAAATTTTATCTTGTGTATTTTTATCAAATTTTTCTTTTCCCGTTAATCCTAAACTTTTTTTTGCACCTTCTAATGTTTTAGGCATTATTTGATATTTACCAATTGCACTACTTTTTTGATTCCAGTCAGATTTAGTTTTTTGGTATTGCAAAACTTCATCTATTGTCATTTCTTCTAAACCAGTTTTGCGTTTTCCACCAAATTGTGTGTCGTATGTTGCAGCCTCACCTTTCTTTAATAATGAAGAAATTCCGTAACCAGCAATAACAGCACCACCGGTGATAGCAGCTCCAGTAGCAGCTCCAGAAATAATAGAAGTGCCAGTTTTAGGTGAAATAATTTTAGGCGAAATACCGGTGGCCAAATCTTTAGCTGTTGAAATAGTTTTTTTTATTAAACTGCCTCCACTTTTATCTATTTCTAATTTCTTTATTTTATCTAATGTTTTTTTATCAAGTTTTTCCTCAAAGAATATTTTTTTTAATTCTTTAGTTCTATTTTCTATTGATACAATTAAATCTTTACGTTTTCTTGTATCTTCTTGTTGTATTTCTTCTTCAAAATTACGATTTAATTCATTCTGCAATTTTTTATCAACAATATTTTTTTTATAAAGATTTAATAATTTACCTGCTACAGTTGCAACTCCCTCACCATTCTTTACTGGTTGGTTATCTAATACGGTGTTATAAAAGTTTGTATCTACCTTACCTAATTTCCTAGGTTCGTTAGTAGATTCTTTTATGGATTTTTTACCCCTTTTACCCGTTATACCCGAAAAATGTTCCATATCTTCTTGGCTTCTGCCTGTCAATTTACCGGCTAAGCCAACACCTAAACTACCAGCAATCATTTTGCCAATATTTAAAGGATCAAATTTTTCTTGTATACCCATCGTAATTGCTTGTGTGGCCTTGGAGATGGTACGGCCTTTAGAATTACCTTCAACAATACTCTGCGTGATACTTTTCAATAAACCAATTTCTCTAAACTTTTTGGCCTCTTCTCTTGTAAGAGGTCGTTTTTCTTCAATCAACTTGTCAAGTTGTTTTAGTTCTTTTTGGAGTTGTTCAAGTGTTTTTTGTGTCATCTACTATTTTGTCTTTGCTTAATTTTATCATTTTCTTCTTCAATGTATTGTGTAAGCATAGCAATGTAGATATCACGTTCCCACGGTATCATATTTTCAAGTTCTGACAAACTATATTTGTGATGCTGTATCAATGAAAAGTTTGTCGTGTAGTAATTCTTCAGATTGTCATGACGAAATGTTAAACGAAAAAAGAGTCTAGACCCTCCACATCAATGATATGGTGAAAACCACACTTCTTGCAATCCATTTCTATTTTTTTATTTAATGTAGGCATTTTTTCAAAGAATGCTTCAATTCTACTAAATTGTTCTTGATTAAGAGACTCAATAAATTCTACCATTTCTTCAGGTGTAGATTCTTTAGCATAGTGAAATTGTTGACCATCATAAATGTACTCTACCGATTCAACAATCATATCAAATGCCATATCGGTAACATTTTCAAATTTTGATGCTCTTTGTAGTATAGAAAATTCAGGATATTTTAATTTGATAGTAATTTGTGGTGTTAATTGAATTTCATCTTTAATATCTTCTGGTATATTAACTTTAATTTCTAAAAGATTAACTGAAGATTCCATTAAATTACCACAGTTTTTTCCTTCTACTTCATTTTCACAACGGTATTTGTTTTCAATGACTTCACCAACAGAGCGAGCTCTTAAATTGAGAAAATAAAATTCAACATCAATAATAGGCAATTTATCAATATCAATGTTTTCTGTCAATGTGCAATTATGTAAAACTTGACGAATATTTTTTTCAATCGTTTCTTTATCATCAGATTCTAACGCCATGAGCAAATTTCGTTGTTCTTTTACAAGAAAAGGTCTAAAGCGAATATGTTTTTTTGATAAAGGTAAGTCTAGTTCATAAACAGGTGTGTCAATACGGGGCAACATTTTTAAATCTCCATTTTAAATTAACGAATTAAAGGTACAAAAATTGGACCAGGTGATTGGTCTGGTGTATTATTAACTACAGGATTTGATATTGGACCAATCGTACCTATCTGTGAAACCCCAGAAGATTGATTTGGTGTATTATTATCTATAGGATTTGTCATTGGTCCTAAAGTATTTCCCTGTGATGTAGTACGGACACTCTCACTTGGTTGCGGTTTATTAGTTCTAACTTCTTCAGATAAAGGGTTATCTATTTTTTCCCAATATGTGTATGCAAAAACAACACTTAACTTATGATAACCTTCTGCCGACCAATCCAAATCTAATTGATTGACAGTAATAGGATAAGCATCTATTAAATCTACAGCATAGGTTGGTTTGCCTGTAGAATCAAATTGTGTAATTCTTATAGTCGCAACATATGAATATTTGTATTTTGGATTATAATTGGATGAAGGAACAACTAATTCCATCCATTTATCAAAAAATTCCTTTTCTTTCATGTCTCCGCCAACCATAAAAGTAAGCGTCAAATCATTAAATGTTACTTGATATGGATATTTTTCAATAGGATTAGAACCAAATTTTTGTTCCGTTGTAGCATAAGTTCTACTAGGTAATTCGGCAGATTCACACCTATACATTAAATTTATAGGTGTAGAAGGTAATCCAGTAGGCGCAGTAATAGATACCTCAAAACGACTAGGTTTCGCCAAGCCAGTTACAAAACTACTATAAAAATCTGATATACTTTGTGGCATTTAAGTTCTCTTAATTTCTTCTACTGAATCTTTCCATACCGTTTCTGGTTTGGCACCCTTAAATTGGTGTACCGGAAGCATAATTGCCGTATCCCACTCATCTGGCTGAACGGCAAGTAACTTAGACTTAATATGTGGCGTCAAATATCGTTTAATACAAGGCCTGAATTCTCTAAGGCGCTTGGACGCAACTAAAATGTCATAGGTAACTCTTAATCTTTTAATTTCATCGTCTTTACCCGGCACTGCGTATTGCATTAATTTACCAATAAATGCCACTCGGTATTTAATAGGCAAATAATGTAAGTTTAATCCTAAAAACCCATCTTGGTATTTTTCCAAAGTTAATACCAATGGAAACCTATCGTAATATGGTAAATCATCTTTACCTTTTGGGTCATAATAAAAGTAATATAACTGACCTAATTTAAATCTACCCGGTCTCAGTTCTTCATCTTGTATTGTTCTAGCTATAACAGAAGGATTTCTTAACGCAGAAATTTTTGTCAAAAGCCATTGATATGCTTCTCTTGAGGACATTTTATGTCCTTCCGCTTTTCTTTCTTGCGCCAGTTCCGTTAGTTTAGATGTCATA
>Ga0209189_1000039_pt1 | contig 122854 bp, 165 predicted proteins | sample C_130820_EF_Meta_FD_187308 | JGI IMG/M metagenome (GOLD analysis project Ga0209189, IMG submission 187308) | Freshwater microbial communities from Lake Croche, Canada to study carbon cycling - C_130820_EF_MetaG (SPAdes) (version 3) | ecosystem: Environmental > Aquatic > Freshwater > Lake... | reverse complement strand
GACTACCAGTTATACCTTGACTACCAGTTATACCTTGACTACCAGTTATACCTTGACTACCAGTTATACCTTGACTACCAGTTATACCTTGACTACCAGTTATACCTTGACTACCAGTTATACCTTGACTACCAGTTATACCTTGACTACCAGTTATACCTTGACTACCAGTTATACCTTGACTACCAGTTATACCTTGTGAACCTTGAACACCTTGACTGCCGGATGATCCTTGGCTACCCTGTGCTCCAGTTGTTCCCTGTGCATTGACCGATATAGTGAGAGCATCACTCTGTGAGTTATAAGTTAAATCTATTCCTTCTCCTGCGACGAGTTCTGTTGTTGTTTGTGAATTTATAGTCAATGTATCAGCTTGAGAGTCATAGCTTAAGTTTATTCCAGTACCAGCTAAAAGTTCGGTCTTGAGTTCTGCTGATATATTAGCGGGGCCGAATTTCACAAAAGACAAAGGCGTTGTACCTAAAACTATAGGGTTGTTGGTTGATAGAAACCAAGCCGAATCAGCATTAGTAGAGCCTTCTTCCACAAAAACAAAAAGACCAGAACTTACTTTAGAGCTACTGTTTGCATCATTTGACCTCTTCCAGTTTCCACTTTTGGCTAGGTATATGCCATTATCACTAGAGTTATTTTGATTCTTAACCAATACCCGGTTGTCTTCAGATAAAGAGATGCCATCAACTGTCATTAAACCATTTAAATTTATATTTTCGGTAGTAGCAACCCTAACAGAGTCTTTTATATCCATAGTCTGGTTGGCATAGGACTCTTTTTTAGCTGCATTCTTATAAATGTCGTCTGGCGGTGGCATCTGTATCCCGTCTATAAGGTTGTTTTAATTATTTATGGGCGGTGTACAAAAAAAATCGGCAACCGAGTTTCCCCGATTGCCGACCTTATTTCTAACTTAAGAAATTAAACTTATTATAGTTTAACTAAGTATCCTGTTACTATTCCACAACCAGTGTGGGATGTAGCCGAGGAAACACTGGATATTCCAAAAGTGACTACTGTGCCTGCGGCTGCAGCATCCTGTGGGATATCGATAACGTGTCTTGAACCAGCAGAGTTGCTCAAGGTTGTATCAGCTGAGTAATAAGCTGATGAGTCGCCTGAGTTTCCGAATCTAACATTTGGTGCAGTTCCTGCTCCAGATATTGCTGTGGTCAAAACTTCCATGGTGTCGATCAAGAACATATAGCCTGCTGGGACAGTGAACAAGTTGGTTTCAGCTACCGTCTTGAAGCTAATCAATGGTGTTCTAACAGACACCTTGGCGTTTGAGTATGTATCAGTGGCCAAGCTTACGCCTGAGTTGAACACACCTTCTACGCTTAGATTAGTTATTCCGCTTAACGTTCCACCTGTTACTGCAACATTGTTTGCATTTTGCAAAGACATTGTTCCAAGGCCAAGTGTGCTTATTAAAGCAGAAGAATTTGCAGCACCGATTACGTCTCTACCATAAGGTGTTAAAGTTGCAAGGGCAGCAGTTCCGCTTCCTGTGAAGTATGGAACTGTATTAGCCGCAGAAGCTAGACCAGCAAGAGCAGCAAGTTCAGCATCGTAAGCCTGAACATTGGTTCCAATTGCTAGACCAAGGTTTGTTCTGGCATCGGATGCAGTATTTGCACCTGTACCACCGTAAGCGATTGCTACGGTTGAAGCATTCCATGTGCCACTTGTTAATATTCCAACTGATGTGAGTGATGAGTTGACAACACCGCTTCCAAGAGTTGTATTGCTTAGAACTGATGTTCCACCAACCTTATAGACTTTGCCTGCAGCAACGTCCATGTTCTCGCTTGCAGTCCAAGAACCTGTTGAGCTAACCCAGTTAAAGGTCTTGTCGGTTGTACCCTTTAGGGTTATACCACCACCATCAGCTGATGCATCACTTGGGCTTGCTGTGTCAGCAAGCGTAATATTCTTGTCATCGACTGATAGTTCAGTTGAATTCAAGGTTGTTGTTGTACCATTGACAACAAGGTTTCCACTAACTGTGACACTACTAGCTGTGATTGTTCCACCACTTATAGAAACATTGTTTGCGTTTTGCAATGACATTGTTCCGAGGCCAAGTGTGTTTATCAAAGCAGAAGCATTTGCAGCACCAATTACGTCTCTACCGTATGAAGTTAGTGTTGCAACATTGGCTGTTCCACTTCCTGTGAAGTATGGAACCTTGTCAGCAGCAGATGTAACACCAGCAAGAGCAGCAAGTTCAGCGTCATAAGCCTGAACATCTGTTCCGATTACTAGACCAAGGTTTGTTCTAGCACCAGAAGCATTTGTTGCACCAGTGCCACCGTAAGCTATGGCTACGGTTGAAGCATTCCATGTACCAATTGTTACTGTTCCTAGTGTTGTAATGCTATTTGCACCTACGTAGGTACCGTTTGCTACATTAGAAAGGGTGGAGTTATATGCTTGAACATCTGTTCCAATTGCTACACCAAGGTTGGTTCTAGCGTTAGTTGCATTTGTTGCACCTGTACCACCATAATTAACAGCAACGGTCGAAGCATTCCAAGTACCGGTTGTTACTGTTCCCAATGTTGTGATGCTGCTTGAACCCACGTAAGAACCGCTAGCTACATTAGAAAGGTTAGAATTATATGCTTGAACATCTGTTCCGATCACTAATCCTAGAGTGGTTCTGGCATCAGCTGAGTTAGCTGTGGCTACTAAGCTTCTACCGTATGATGTAAAAGTTGCAACATTGGCTGTTCCACTTCCTGTGAAGTATGGAACCTTATCAGCAGCAGATGTTACTCCAGCAAGAGCAGCAAGTTCTGCGTCGTATGCTTGAACATCTGTTCCAATTACCACACCAAGTGTAGTTCTGGCGTCAGCTGAGTTAGCTGTGGCTACTAAGCTTCTACCGTATGATGTAAAAGTTGCAACATTGGCTGTTCCACTTCCTGTGAAGTATGGAACCTTATCAGCAGCAGATGTTACACCAGCAAGAGCAGCAAGTTCTGCGTCGTATGCTTGAACATCTGTTCCAATTACCACACCAAGTGTAGTTCTGGCATCAGCTGAGTTAGCTGTGGCTACCAAGCTTCTACCATATGATGTGAAAGTAGCAACATTAGCTGTTCCACTTCCTGTGAAGTATGGAACCTTATCAGCAGCAGATGTAACACCAGCAAGAGCAGCAAGTTCAGCGTCATAAGCCTGAACATCTGTTCCAATTACTAGACCAAGGTTGGTTCTAGCACCAGAAGCAGTTGTTGCACCTGTGCCACCATAAGCTATGGCTACTGTTGAAGCATTCCATGTACCAGATGTTAATGTTCCAACTGATGTGAGCGATGAGTTGACAACACCGCTTCCAAGAGTTGTATTGCTTAGAACTGATGTTCCACCGATCTTATAGACTTTGCCTGCGGCAACGTCCATATTCTCACTTGCAGTCCAAGAACCTGTTGAGCTAACCCAGTTAAAGGTCTTGTCGGTTGTACCCTTTAGGGTTATACCACCACCATCAGCTGATGCATCACTTGGGCTTGCTGTGTCAGCAAGCGTAATATTCTTATCATCAACCGAGAGCTCAGTTGAATTTAAGGTTGTTGTTGTACCATTGACAACAAGGTTTCCACTAACTGTGACGCTATTGGCTGTGATTGTTCCACCACTTATAGAAACATTGTTTGCATTTTGCAAGGACATTGTTCCAAGGCCAAGTGTGTTTATTAATCCAGCTGCGTTGGCAGCACCAATTACATCTCTACCATATGAAGTTAGTGTTGTAACATTGGCTGTTCCACTTCCTGTAAAGTATGGGAGCTTGTCAGCGGCAGATGTTACACCAGCAAGAGCAGCAAGTTCAGCGTCATAAGCCTGAACATCTGTTCCAATTACCACACCAAGTGTAGTTCTGGCATCAGCTGAGTTAGCTGTGGCTACCAAGCTTCTACCATATGATGTGAAAGTCGCAACATTGGCTGTTCCACTTCCTGTGAAGTATGGAACCTTATCAGCAGCAGATGTAACACCAGCAAGAGCAGCAAGTTCAGCGTCATAAGCCTGAACGTTTGTTCCAATTGCCAATCCAAGGTTTGTTCTAGCACCAGAAGCAGTTGTTGCACCTGTGCCACCGTAAGCGATTGCTACGGTTGAAGCATTCCATGTACCAGTTGTTACTGTTCCTAGTGTTGTGATGCTATCGTCGCCTGTGTATGTTCCGTTTGATACTGCCAAGAGCGTAGGATCGTCTATGGCTATAGTAACAGTGTCATTGCCAGAATCATAAGTTAAGCTTAGTTCTGGTGAAACGGCCAAAACTGTGGAGACCAAGTTTGAAACTGCATTGCTGAACCCATCAACGTCTGTTGCTGGGATTGTTGAGCTTGCTGTCATTGGATTTGTGCCGTTAGCCTTAACATATCCAGTCAAGGTGTTGGCTCCAGTTCCACCATAAGGAACTCCAATTACAGAAGCATTCCAAGTACCAGTTGTTACTGTGCCAACCGTTGTTGTGTTGCCCGAACCAACATAAGTTCCATTTGCAACTTGATCAAGAGTTGAGCTGTAGGCTTGTACATTCGATCCTATTGCTAGACCAAGGTTGGTTCTTGCATTGGATGCTGTGGCGGCTCCTGTACCACCATAGTTGATTCCTACTGAACTACCGTTCCATGTACCATTTGTTATTACTCCGACTTTAGAATTGCCTGATATGTCTATGGCGTACGGAGATCCGCCAGTAATGACAACTTTCTTACGTTCTACATAAGCTTGTCCCATCTTACTCCTTAAGTTAAAAGTGCTTTGACTGTAATTTATCTATAGATCTCAAAAAATTTTTTTTGTAGACTATAAAGACATTTTTTATCAAAAGTCAAAACTTAGATAACTTTTATCAAACTTCCGTGAATTAAACCAAAGCCTTCATGGTAGTCTGCTGATGATGGGGTTACAACTCCAAAAGTTATTGTGGTGCCAGAAAGAGAAGCATTTTGAGCAACCTCAATTATATGTCTGTCTCCAGAATTAAAGTTGTTGATCTGTGAAGGAAGATAATATTCCTGTGGATCTATACTGTTTCCAAACCTTGCTTGTAGTGTATTATTCGTTCCTGATATAATGGTGGTTAGGATCTCCATGCTATCAATCAAAAAAATATGACTTGCTGGCACCGTGAATATTTCATTCTCAGCAATCTGTTTAAGGTCTACTATAGCAGAACGAATACTTAGCTTTGATGTAGAAAAGCTATAAGGATAAAGATCTAAACCTGTATTGAAAGAACCCGATACTGTTATGTTGCTTAGATTGCCACCAGTTATATTTACATTGTTAGCATTTTGTGAGCTTAAGGTTCCAAGAGTGGGAAGGTTTTCCAAATCATTGTAGTCGCCACTAAATCTCCAGGAATCTGTTGTGACTATAAGGTCTCTTAAATCTTGTGCGGTAATCTGGTTCGAGTTGTTGTCCGCAAAAAGTGTTAAAAGCTCACTTAAGTCTCTGATTGTGTTAGACATCTTTTTCTTTCTTTTCTTTCATTTCTTCTAGTTTGTTCTTTGTAAAAAACATAACTATTGCTTGAAGCATCCCACCTAAAATTATTTGAAACAACCAAATAAATAAAGGAGTTGAAACTATAGTACCTATGAATCTCTTCTTATTTTTATCCATATGCCTAATATAGAGTACAAAATAACAGAATTATTTCCAAAAGTATTTGTATTTATTGTTCCAGACAATTATATTAGAGCAATGCTCTTTCTAAGAATACAAGAGTTTTATGAGTCAAAAAATAGAAGATTTAAAGGCAAAAAGTTCTCTTTTTGGGACTATAAAGAGTGGTATTCCTCTATAAAAAAAGGAAATTTCACCTATACTTCTGATTGGTCTGGATTTAATGTGCCTTTAAAAGTGGCAATAAAATGCAAAGGGGTGAGCAAAATTGAAACCCCCTATGACCGGGAAATGAATAAATCTTTAAACAAAATATGCAAAATGACAGATGTTAAAAAAGCGTACTTGTTAGGAGTAGACTCAATAGAATCTAGTATTTTTAAGCATGAAGTAGCTCATGCTTTGTACTACACAAACAAAGAATATAAAAAAAGCATGGACCAAATTACAAAATTAATCAGCGTTAAAAAGCTTAAGGCCATTAAGACCGAACTAAAAAAGTGGGGTTACTGTGAAAAGGTTTTGATGGACGAGATACAAGCATACCTTTCTACAGAAAAAAGTGTGTTAACAAAAAATCTACCAAAAGAAACACTTAAAAAATACAGAAATAATTTTGACAGATGGTATATAATTAAAAATCATCTTTAGCATATAACGGAGGATCATGCCTGACATAAAGGGTTCATTTAGCGGAGGTAGCTTCAGAGTACAAGTAAAGGGCGGATCAGTTAGTGCTGGTGGTCCTAAAATGGAAACCGAAGCAAAACAAAATGGTGGCAGTGGTCCTTGCTATAACAACCTACAATGTCAAGAAGCAGCAGAAAAAGCTAACGGCGGACCACTAGATGGCGACGTTTCTTTTTCATGCAACAACGGCAACTGCGAATGCTCAGGAGCAGATTGCCCTCAAATGCCAACTCCAATTCCTACAGCAACACCTCGTCCTACAGCAACACCTCGTCCTACAGCAACACCTCGTCCAACGGCAACACCTGGTCCAACGGCAACACCTGGTCCAACGGCAACACCTGGTCCAACACCACCACCGCCACCGCCACCACCACCACCACCACCTGGTGGAAAGTCAGGAGCTTGGTGCACTGGCAGCCTTGGCTGCGATGGTAAATTCTACATAAGCGGTTGTGCTTCAGGAAGCTTAGGTGATTGGACCTCAGGTAATGCTGCAGATCAGGTACAAAACTTCCAAGAAGGATCATCTTGTGCCTCACTAAATTGTCCATCTGAGTCGCCTCCAGATTGCACTCCAACCCCAACGGTGCCAACTCCAACGTCAACACCACCTTATATGGGTATGCTTAACAGCAAGGCTGGCATGGCAAAGAAATATGGCGTTAGATAAGATCAATTTCAAAAAATGGATAAAACAAGAGCTTAATGTTAAGCACATAGGCAAAGTAGCCACATTCTATATACCTGTCAAAAAATTGAACAAAGAAGTCAGGGGTAAAATCCATGACTTCTTTGTTAACAATTATTACGCTTATACACATGAAACCAGTAAAATACATGGCTTTTGGTCTAAAGACGATGAAGTTATAAAAGATAAGCACGAAAGATACGAAGTATCTTTTAAAGGCCAAAATAACCTAAAAAAGTTCGTTAAATTTCTTTCTTCAATTTGCTATATTATAAAAGAGCACTCCATCTATCTCACAATAGGTGAAGAATCTTTTTTAATCCATCCAAGAAAGGCGTCAAGTTGAATTTAGTTGAACTTATAAAGAAATTTTTTACCGTTCAAAAGCCTTGTGAACAACAAGAAGAACCTTCGATAGAACCTTCAGTTGAAAGCACAAAAAAAACCGAAGAAGTAAAAAAGAAGTCAGTGAAAAAGAAGGCTAAGAAAGCCACAAAGAAGAAAACAACAAAAAAGAAAAAGTCAGAGTAACATGGCTTTGCCCTTAGACTTCAATGCAGAATCTTATAAAAGATGCAATCCCGATCTGATGCATCTCGATGGTTCTCAAGCGACCTTACATTATCTTACAATAGGTCATAAAGAAAACAGATCTTTTAGAGAAAAGCAAAAGAATAATATACTATATTTTTCTCCACAGTGGCCGTACTACAACAGAAACTCCGGTGGCAAGAGGTTGCTAGAGATCTTATCTATATTGTCTGAAAATAATAACGTTTATTATTTTGTTAATGAAGGGCCAAATAAAGAGTACGAAAGAAAACTTGATAGTTTAGGAATAAAACATTTTTGCTATGGTATAGATGTAGCAGAAAAGCTGAAAGACTTTGAGAAAAAAGGTTTGAAGTTCTCATCTGCTTTTTTTTCTTGGTGGGAGTCCGGTTATTATGTCAATGTGGTTAAATCTATATTACCAAATACCAAAATTGTAGGAGACAGTGTAGATGTGCATTGGCTGAGAGAGGAACGAGGAAGGGCTCCAAGTTTTGAAAGGAAAGAGTCAGAAAAGCTATTCTACAAGTCGTGTGACATTGTACTTTCAGTAACTCATAACGACAGAATCGAAATCGAAAATGAATGCAGGCTGAGTAACGTTCGGGTGCTGTCGAACATACATGAGGAACAAAAAGACAAATTCCAAGGCGGGAATGATATCGTATTTATTGGAGGTTTCATTCACCAACCAAATATAATAGCAGCAATAAGAACCTATGATATATATCAAAAGTTTAAAAGAGAGTCTAAAGAGAAATGCTCTTTGTACATAGTAGGTGACGCACCAACAGAAGAAATTAAAAGCCTAGCAGACAATAAGGATGTATTTGTTACTGGATATGTGGAGGACATAAGAGAATATCTTAAAAAAGCAAGAGTCTTGATAGCTCCTCTTACATGGGGGGCTGGCATAAAAGGCAAAATCTGCGAAGCGATAATGAATAAAGTTCCTGTGTTAACAAGTAGAATAGGAATCGAAGGGTTTGATCTTAATAACTTTGAAGACTGCTTCGTTGCAAATAACGATAGAGAGTTTATAGGCTGTTTAAAGCAAATATATTCTCTAAATGATGATCTTATAAAAGAAATTACAACAAAAGCATTTAATAAAACAATAAACTTGGTTTCAAAAGAATCAGCTAGGACTATTCTTAAAAAAATAACAAACCCAGAGCCGCATGTAGTGGTGTCGATAGTAACCTACAAAAACCAAGAAATACTAGACTCTTGTTTAGACTCTATAGAAAAAAATACAGATTATAAAAACTTTCAAGTAGTAGTAACAGACAACGGTTCTGAGGATGCGGTAGAGAGTATAGTGCAAAAGTACAAGTTTAGAAAGATGAAGATAGAATACGTAAGAAACGAAGAAAATGAATACTTTTCTAGGCCTCACAACAAAGTTATAGAAAGATTCAAGAGCTCAGACATAATCTTGTTAAACGATGATACTGTTATTACAACTAAATGCTGGATGAGCATAATACAGGATAGCGCCTACATTGCTGGGGAGATCGCCTGCTGTGGGGGGAAGGCAATAATGGAAAATGGACTACTAGAAGAAGCGGGTAGTATGGTTTTTAATAACGGCTATGGACATAACTTTGGAAGAGATGACGACCCAAACAAAAAAGAGCATAATATAAGAAAGTTTGTTGGATATTGTTCTGGCTCTTTATTATACCTAAGAAGAGACGCAATTAATAAAGTTGGGCTACTAGATGAAAACTTTAAGCCACTTTATTTTGAAGACACAGACTGGCAGTATCGGGCTCATTTACTAAATCTTAAAATCTTATATGAACCTAAATGTGTTTATATCCACAAAGGAAGATCGACCACAAGAAACAAACTCAACGAATACATGGAAACTTGCAGAAAGACTTTTGTTAACAAATACAAGGACTTTGATTTAGAGGCATACGGTCAAGAAATAAAATGGAATCTTTAATTGCTTTGAAGAAAGTCAATTATTTCTTCTTTTGAGTTACCTATAGATCCATTAAATATTTGCCTTAAAATATTACTAAAAGCACTTGATATGTCTTCTCCTTTATAGCCCAAGCTCATTAAATCGCTGCCGTTTATTTGTAGGTCTTTAACACTTTTAGGCATATCAGAAGAAATAGAATTCTTAACATGCTGGGGTAGAACAAGTAACCGCAAACATGTTGGGTGAATTCTGTTAAGATTAAAAACAACTAAATGAGGATTGTCATCACTCTCCCATGCGTAATACAATCCTTTTATCTGCTTCTCGGTGATGATTTCGCATTTTAATCTCTTAATCAAAGAAGAAGCTTCTTGAGAGGATGCGACATTGAACATCATTAAAAACAAAAACTCTGCTACGGTTTTAGACTTTTCGCTTTCTTCAAATAAAGCGGCATCCTTGCTATGGTCTTTACAAGATAAGCTTGATATCTCCTGCCATAAGCTTGTTTCACAAAGCAATTTTGCACCCAAAAGTTGATTTCCTTTTTTAACTATCTTTTCTAGTTCAACGAGTATGCGTTCGCCTGGTATGCCATTTATGAGAGAAGCATTTTTTTTGATAGCATCGAATGTTTTAGACTCAATCTTGAATCCAAAGCGTGAAGCAAACTGTACGCCTCTTAGCATCCTAAGAGGATCTTCTGAGAAGTTTTTCGCAGAGACCATTCTAATTACTTTGTTTTTAATGTCTCTCACTCCTCCATGAGGATCCACACTATTCCCAAGATGATCGTGGGCGATAGCGTTTATCGTAAAGTCTCTTCTAAGTAGATCGTCTTCTATCTTTAAAAAGTGGTCTGGTTCTACGGTAAAAGCCTGGTAGGCAGAGGGGTATTTTCCATATTTTTGCTTATAGTTTTCTCTCTCCTCAGCCGTCATAGGACGTTCTTTTCTTGGTAAAGCTATGTCTATAGGCTCACTAACTTTAAACTCATTAGGAATAAACTTTATAACTCCAAAAGATTCTCCAACACTACTCACTGTTCCATGCTTTTTCAGTATGTTTGTAAGTTGGTCTGCGGGAATGTTTGATATAATTACGTCAATATCTTTTGAGGGGGTGCCAAGATAATGGTCTCTTGTAGCCCCCCCAACGAAGTAGAGCCTTCCGCCCATATACCGTATTTCTTTTAAAAAGGAACTCTCAAGTATTTGGCTTTTTAAATCAGCAGCCTCAGATAAGCTCTCAAAAAATAATTTAAAATTTTGCAATTATAAACTCCTGTTAATTAATATATATTGGTGTCGTAAAAAAAAGGAGACCATAAAAATGGCCAAAAAGAAAAAGAAAGAAAGCCAAGAAATTGTACAGCCCCAGGCACAAACCGAAGCACAATCATCTGAAGAGAAGCTTTCTTTGACCGAAGATTCCCTCAAAGCAGCTTTAGCGGGTGTAAGAGAAAAAAAGTATAAGCTGTTTGTTGCGTGCCCAATGTATGGAGGGATGGCACACGGACTTTTCTTAATGTCATGCCTCGGTATTCAAAACCTTATGACTGCCAATAATGTGGAGGTTAGATTCTCGTTCCTGTTCAATGAGTCGCTCATAACAAGAGCTAGAAATTACCTAGTTGATGAGTTTCTTAGATCAGATTGCACCCACTTGCTATTTATAGACGCAGACGTTCAAGTTGATCCACACGATGTGCTTGCACTATTGGCACTAGAAAAAGATTTAGTAGGTGGGCCCTATCCAAAGAAGGCAATTAACTGGGAAGCAATCGCAGAAGCAGCAAGAAGAAATCCAGAACTACCTCCAAAGGAACTAGAAAAACTTGTTGGAACCTTCGTTTTCAACCTAGACAAAAACTCACCAGTTGGAAGAGGAGAAAAGAAGCTTTTGATATACGATCCAACAGAAGTTTTAGAAATAGGAACCGGCTACATGATGATAAAGAGACAGGTTTTTGAGGCAATGAATCAAAAATTACCCCAGATACAATACAAACCAGATCATGTAGGACAAGAAAACTTTGATGGTTCGAGATATATCCATGCTTATTTTGATACAGTCATAGACACCCAAGACAGCATAACCGGTGGTGGCACAGATAGGTACTTAAGCGAAGACTATATGTTCTGTCAGATGTGGAGAAAGATCGGTGGTAAAGTTTTCCTGTGTCCTTGGATGAAAACCAAGCACATTGGATCTTATGCCTTTAATGGAGACCTTGCGGCTATAGCTTTAGCAGCTTCTTGACGTAAACTTTTAATTATATTTTCTAATTTGTTCTTATCTTTTGATAACAACCATTGCACTCATGGACTTTATTGAAAAAATAAATCAACAAAATATAGAAATTAAATTAATATTAGTTGGAATAATGCTCATAGAAATACTCATTCCAACAACCAAAATCATGTGGATGAGATATATAAAAATCAAAGATTGAATGTGTTGGGCCTCCAAAAAAATCCCATCAAACATCCCCAACAAAAACTAATTATCGATATGAAACATATGTTTTCATAAAACACTCTCACAGACAAATAGCCATAATAAAGATCCTTTGCCATAAACTCGGAAAATCCACTGTTGGTTAGTATTTGTAGCTCCGTGCTCAACATAGAAACCACCATCCAACAAGTGAAACACCCAAAAAACAAACATCTTAAAATCAATCTAAAATTTTGCATAAAGATTCCCTCTTTTAAAGTATTTATGCTCAATTGTTAGAATTTTGTTAGTAAGTTTTAAAATTGATTTATACTAGCTAGTCCTTTATTAATTAATATATAATGACAAGGATCTTCAGTCCAACAACCACTATTGTAATACCAAACCTTATCTTTTTCGTTTTGCATAATCATGTGGGTGTGACCACAACACACAACATCAACACCTTTGCTCTCTGCATAAATCTTGGCCCTGTCCATAATCTGCTCCGAACATCTTAGAAATGTCTTGCTGCTTCTTTTGGCCAATTTAGCTAAATAAAAGCTATTGTCTATCTTTTGTATAGCTCTGTATGTTAGGTCTGCGATCTTTGTGAAAATAGGATGATCTACTATAAATTTATCAAATTTATCTCCATGTAAAATTAATATTTTTTTATTCTCACTCACAAGCACATACTCATCCACAAAATCAACCCCAATTAAGTGAGATATTATTTCCGCCGGACCATCATGATTACCATTTATCCACACAATATGTTTGCTTTTAGCAAGACTTCGCATTTTAGACAAAACTTTCCAATGAGAACCTCTAAGCTTTCTAAAATCCCAACTATCAAACAAATCCCCATTAATTATAATTTCTTTTGTTTCAATAACACCAGTTTCAATATGCTTTAATAACTCCAACACCCTCTTGGATTGACAAACTGAACTGCCCAAATGTATGTCGCTCACTATCACAGCATCATTCATTTATCATGTTACCTCATAAAGACATATTATCATCTGATATGCTGAAATAGGGAGCCAAACTCGCCTAATCCCAGGAAACTCTTTTGCTGCTTTTCTTACTTTTAGTACCTTTTTTGTTACAAGCTGATAAATTTGGTCTGCAAGCTGGATATTTTCTCTCTGCTCCTTTACCAGCAGACTTTCTTCCACATGGAACTATATTTCCTTTTCGGCTAGCCTTACAATCAACCCAACCTTTTCCTCCATTTCTATCAAACCAGCCTCTTAAGCCTCTTTTCTTTTCAAGGTCAAAAGTACCTTCTTTAAAGTCTTCTGGCTGAACTGTGCCTTTTGCAACAGACTTTACCCTTGCTGCAAAAAGTCCGGGAGAAGCTCCCTCTGTTGGGTTCTTACCCATTTTTTCAAGAGCAACTTCTATTTCTTTTGCAGATGCATTTTCTACATCAAAACCACTATAGTGAAGAGCCATCATTGCCTTTGTAGCATCATCGTATTGCTTTCTATCTTTTAGAGCCTCATTAATATCTTCCTTGTACATTTTCTTTTTCTTCTTCTTAGAGTTGCCCCAATTTTTCGCTCCTTTTTTACGACACTTTACCAGAGCCCCTGAGGCATAAGCAGATGGGAACACTTTATACCTTTTTTTAACTTTATGGTAACAGGCATCTTTTACTTCGTTTATTTCAAACCATTCTTTAAAATTCATGTTACTCATCCTCTGGAGGGTCGGGCATAATACCGTTGTAGTATCTATAAAGAATCAGGTAATCAACAGGAGGTTTCTTTCCTAGACTAACTTGATGTGCTCCATCTCTAGCTATTCTTACTTGATGCCTATACACTTGCATCGGTGTTGGATTCTTTGTAGAAGGCTTTGGTCCAAACTTTGGATTAAATGGTTTCTTCTCTGCCTGTCCTTGTTGAACCGTTGAGGGACCATTTTGAACTTGTGCATCGCCTGCTGGATGTGTTCTTCTTCCTTGTTCAAACATTGATAAGTATTCCTTGTCCTCGTCAGACAACCAATTCCTTGGTATTCTTGTAAGCTTATCAGGGCTATCAGTGAATCTTATGTAAGCAAAGCTTTTGTCTAAACTCTCTAAATGACCTTGTTTAGAGAATGTACCATCTCTATCAGACCAATTTCTTATCTGTGGAATCATTCCAACCGAATCCTCTGGTGCTGTAACTCCAGGTGAATTAGCTGATGTGTTGGCTCCCATGGCCTTGTTTAAACCTAATGCTCCTACAAGAGCGGCGGCCCCACCAGACAAAAGTTTTCTACGAGTTAAACCTTGTTCGTTTAACTCTTCGTTTTTTAACCACTCTTTAAAGGATTCAGTCATAATAATGTTCCATGTTTACTCATCTATTTAGCGTAGAATAGAAGAAAAAAGGAGGTTATTTAATGTTCCACCCATACAAACAAGGATACAGCACCCTCCCAAACCTTAAAAAAGTATCAAAAAGCGAAGTATTCGAGACCAACAGAGAAGAATCACAAAGAATACAAGATGAAAAGCAAGAGGGTCTCAAAAACCAAAAGTACTTCTTTGAGAGCCAAAACGAACCAAGGTTTTACGAAATATGTGAAGAATTTATACTACAGAACTACCCAATAAAGCTTAAAAGCAGCAAGTATCTTGATATAGCAAAAGAAATAGACGAAGACCTCATAATACACAGAATTGATCAAGACAGAGATTATATGTGTTCTGCCCATGTGGTTTTTGCAAGCCATTGGTTGCCCGAAAAAAAGATTGGCACATCTTTTGAAGAAATACATAAACCGGTACCAATGAACCTGAAGAACAGCAAAAAACTCGTTGAGGCCATAATAAACAACGGTATGTTTGAAAGATTTGTCTGGAGCGTGGTCTATGAGGATAAGTACAACTTTCACCCAAGGTTCCCGGAAAAGAAATTTGATCCAAATGAACCAAAGGTGCTAATTAAGGTTGAAAGACAGGTTACCGTGGGATTTACAAAAGAAAAATTCTGTTTGTTCCTACTAAGGCAATATATAATTAAAGAAGAGAACATAGACAAGAAGCTACTTGTAAAAGCCATAGAGGGAATGGATGAGCAGCAGAAAGAGTACAAGGGCCTTGTTAATTGTTCTAACCTAATAAATTATTTAAATAAGGAATAGCATGGAATTGATATCACAAAACTTCTGGGTGATTTTGGTGGTCTTCTTGGCCTCATTAGGATATATCGTATATCAAAAAAGAAAGAAGAGAAATGAGGTCGAAGCACAATTCGTAGTGGCTACAGGTTGCCTGTTAGTAGTTTTCTATGCTATATGCTTTGCTTCTGGTATCTGCACCATACTTAACTTTTTATGGAAATGGGTGTTGTAAAAGAACCAGATGATGAGTGGCTGACTCGTTCAATTGAAAAGCTACAAGAGTCTATTCCAATAGAGAAGGTAGAGAACACAAAGTATAATTGTACCAAGAAAGACCTTTTGGTATGCATGTGTTTTTTTTCTATAGTCGAATACAAAAGGCCAATAGAAAACTGGATTAAGGTTACAAACAAGCTAAAGTCTGATGGGATACCTTTTAAGACAATATCTCTATTGTTCCCAGGGCAAAAAAAGAATGTAGATGCTGACTACTGGGGCGAGTCTGATTCTTTTATGTTCTACAAGGAGAACTTGTACAACATCCTAGGCTCAAAAGAAAACTTTCAAAAAATATGTTTTATAGATAGTGACATAATTTTTGACAATGAAAATTGGTACGATGAATCGTCCAGGCTTTTAGATTACTATGACGTAGTACAACCGTTTGATACGTGTAAATGGTTTAACAAAAACAGAAAAACTATAAAGACAGGACAGATAGCATCATCTGTAGGTATCTTTAAAAAGGTAGAATTTGAGCAGCAGTATTACCACCCGGGCTTCGCTTGGTGTTTCAGAAAAGAAGTTTTTCAGAAAATAAATGGCTTCTATGATTGGGTTTCAATGGGAGAGGGAGACATATGCTTCGTCAACAGCCTAATAAAGAAAAAAGCAGACCTACCATGCACACGGTCAGATAATTATAAGAAGTATGCGTATAACGTAGAAAAAAATAATTTAAGAGTGGGGTTCTTAAGAGACAGTACAGTCTATCACCTCTACCATGGAACCTTCAAAAATAGAAATTACCAAAGAAGGAAAGACTACATCCCTGACGCTATTTGCGAAAATCCAAGAATGTTTATGTGTAAAGACCCAGACAAGCTAATGCATTGGAAGAACACAAAAGAATACAACCAACGTGTAAAGCAGTACTTCTTAGACAGAAAAGAAGATGATTAATACTCTGCTTCTTCAAGCTCGTGAACTATTTGGGTAAGAATGTCAATGTCAATCTGGTATTTGTGTGATAGCAGTTCTACGATCTTTTTCTTGTACTTAACTCTTTTTCGAAATTCTTGGTCCTCTATCTCGCTCATAATTAATGAGTTTTTCCAAACCAAGAAAGCAGCTTTCCAAGGTGGAGAAGGATTAGAAACGATTTCTACATCCTCTTTTTTAACTTTTATGGATTCATCCGTAGTGTGTCCAGCCAACAACAGTTCGCTTAAGTTAAGCGTGTCATCGTCCTGTGACAAGGCTACATACAATTTGTGCGAGCTAGGTTGCTTTATCTTATATATTTGCATCTTTTCTCATCTCGTTAAAAAGCTCAAGGGAAGGTACAATTAAAGTTGTAATTTGAGAATTTCCCTCATTCTTTGATATTATTTTAGGTGATGCGAGGTTTGTGAATACCTTCTTTCTTTGGTCCGATTCTTCTTGCTTCACAAGTCTTTGTTTTTCCATAAAATAGGAAAAGAAAAACAAAGCAGAAAAAACGAAGAATAAAATGGATCCAAGAACGTCACGATCCCACAGTCTTACCAAGGACAAGAACAAAAGAAAAACGCTAAAAAGACCCACTGATTTTTGAGAATTCATAAGTTATTTATTAATCACCTTCGGAACATCTAATATGCGAACCTGTACGGTTGCATCAAAAGGCCAGCAGACTACCTTTATAGCCTTCTTAATCACCTTTGGAAGGCGTTTAATAAAAGAGATGGCTCCAAAGACCTTTAAATCTTTAGCTGTCAGAGAATGGCCCTTATTGAGTATTTCTACACTAATTTGAATTTTCATCTGGGAGAATCCTCAAATATAAGTTTTTGGGGGCACCTTTTGCATAATAAACACCCAAATAGGGACAAACCCATATTGATTCTACAATTTTTGGAACTTGTAGAGACATACTTTCCAGACTATAAACCCAACCGTCGAACTTAATCTCTTTGAAAGTAAGTTTGACGTCAGAATTAGGAAAGTATTGAGTAGAAAAAAGCAAATAAAAACCTTTTTCAGGGTTTTTTATGCCTTTAATATTACAACCGTGTTCTATAACACGGTTGGCTCCTAAAACAGTAGGAGAAAGAGAAGCCCCTACCGCATCTGCTGGGGCCATGTTGTATTCGTGGCCGTCTTTCTTAAAAAGCCAGCGGCCCCCAGATTTATAAATCCGTATTACATCTACACCAATTTTTTTGTAATCTTCTATGTCTGCTTCATTCATTTTTACCCGTTAGTTTCCAAACACTGTTCTGTGGGGTTATTTCACATTTAACATTGTACTTCTCTTTAGCCTTCTTCGCAAAACTAGCCGCTTCATTTTGAGTTTCAAAAAAGTAGTTATAAGGGGGATGAGGCGGATCAGTATTATACATGTTCCAAAGATGAAATAAACTGTGTTGTGTGAAGTTAAACTTGTCGTAAAGCTTATGAAGCTTTTTGATCTTTTTCAGTATCTGCTTATGAGAAAGATCCAAACCTTTCGAAAGAAGGCTCTTCCGACAAGACTCTAAGATAAAATAGTCTAAATCTGAGTAATTTTTCATAAGACGATCTTTTCTTCTTCAAAAAGCGACGGAAAACTCTTTTTCAACTGTCTTTTGTACCTAGAGAGAATAAGAAAAGCCGCTTCCAATTCAAATAACTCATTAAGACCAGAAGAAAGGACCCAATGAGCGATAATCGAATCCGGTTTATTGAAACCCATTCCATCACGTTGAAGTGCACCATCACAAACCGATAGCATGTGTTTAAACGCATGTCTTATTACGTCTGCTTTTGATGAACAACAAGATAAGTCCAATCCTTTGGACTTAGCAACTTCTTTTTCATGTATGTGAGCAACCTTAACGGATATCTTTGCCTTCTTCTCAGACTCCTGCTCAGTTAAGAGTTTATCCATACGAGTCTTAAACTCATATTCGGTCTCAGAGCCGCTAACACAAACCTTTATGTTGTTATCAATCGAATCCTGTATGACCTTTATTTTGTGGCAAAGGAGTTTGTTAACATGAATGTCCAAGGGATGATTAGCCACCATCCTAACTATTTCTACCTTGTTAGACTTTTGACCAATTCTTGCGATCCTGTCTTCTGCCTGCCAGTTTGCGGCGGGGGTCCAGTCTAAGTCAACAAAAAGAGCCTTCCATGCGTTGGTCAGAGTTATTCCAACGCCACCTGCCCTAATGCTTACGCCTACCCCCTTAAGTTTGTTCTGTTGAAAGAGGTTAACAATCTTTTGTCTGCTTTCGGGAGGTGTATCTCCAGAAATAACAGCCCAGCCCTCTCTTGTTAAGAGGGCATCTAAAGGAGGAAGATGAGCACTAAAGACAACAAGAGGGATACCCTGGTCTTCAGCATCTTCAATGAACTCTATCATTTGAGGAATTCTGTTCTCAGCAAGCTTCTTTCTTATCTCACTAAAAGAAGAGAACGGCGGCAACTCTCCCTTGTTAATAACATCTTCCCAATCACCTAGGAGACCATCCATTTTCTTTAGAAGGCATTTGTCATTAAGATCGGTAAATATCGTTGTGTAAGTCTTTTGAGGAAGATCAGGAAGAACGTTACTCCTCAATCGCCTTAACATAGTCCTTTTAAGAAGCTCCGGAACTATGGGCTTTGGCATCCCCCAAACAATCATTCTTTGACCGGATTTGTTAACTGTTTCTTCAGTTGCATTAAAAAGCTTCTTAAAGTTCTCAAAAGAACCAAAAGTTTCACCAGCTATTCCCAAAACATCAAAAACACCATAAAGCTCAGGCGGTCTATTTGTAAGAGGTGAACCGGTCAAGCCAACCACCTTTTTTACAAGCTTACACATCTCTTTAAGCTTCTTGCTTCTTTGAGAAGCATAGTTCTTAAAGTCATGTGCTTCATCAACAATCAGATATGTAGAGGACGCTTGAGGATTAAGAGACAGCAATTCTTTCCTAAAAGTCTTTAGCCTCTCTGCGTATCGAGGCTTGCTTTCGCCAACAATCTTGGACGGAGTCGTAAAAATCTTAGGTAAAATATCATGATTTACTATTACAACCTCACCAGCATCGGGCCAATAAAAACCATCTTTGCCAGAAACAACTGTGGGCTTTAAGTCTGGTCTCCATTTAGAAACCTCTTCAACCCAATTGTATTTGATTCCTGCCCTACAGACGATCACCGCAGGAGCGGAACCGGGAACGGACATAAGGGCTTGGACGCTTTTCCCAAGACCCATTTCGTCGCCTAAAAGAGACTTGTCTTTTGACGCACAGAACAAAGACCCTTCCTTCTGGAAGGGGTACATTGGGCTGGAGTTTATAGCGGTGACAAGGGCTGGGTCTAATGCTTTAGTCGTGTCTACCTCTTTTATGGAAGAGGGAACAGCGATACCTAGGTAGTCAGCAACTTCCAATATTCTAGGTCTATCTGAAAGTTCCTTGCTAACAGACCAACACTTTTTATCGGGGTTCCATTTGGACTTTGGCAAAGATTTTATCAGGGCCACAATAGAAGGATCGTATTGAGTGAATATCTCAAAATTATCGTTCATAGTTGATTTGGTTGTAGGAGCCCCAATCCGAACGGGAACGCAATCTCTACACCAAGGAACATAACCTTGATCTAATCTTTGAACCAACCCTTCTCCTACTCCTAATCTTTTAGAGCAAGATTTGTTAGAACAAAAGCACGGAAACTTATTTGGGAAAACAGACATTACGCGGCCTCCAAATGGGCCTTGATCTTTGTTAAAGCAGAACTAAAGAATTGACCTATACGGGCTCTTGTGTAGGGCCTACCAGTTGACTGATTGATGTACTGCTTTGCAAAGGTGGATTGCCATCCTCTTTCAAAGCGGTAAAAGACAGCAGCTGCAATGACTTCTTTTTCCTCCTTCGAAAGAGAGAGCATTGTATGATCAGTCTGGTCAAAGATCTTTTTCAAGAAGTCTACGGTGTCGATGTTATCAACTTCTTCCAACGAAGACGAATCTTGTGGAATGTTGGAAACTACGTCGAAAGAATCATTGGACGAAGTACTTTGCGATGATCTGACAACTTTTGTCATGTAAGACAGAACTTCTTCCGCTCTGTCGGGTGTTAAACCAACTTCTTGAGCCAACTCCTCAACAGTCATTCCTGGGTCTTCGCCCATTGCGGTTCGACACTTGTATACGTCTCGAATGTCGTCAGGAGACATCGGGGAAAGCTTTGAGTACTTATAGTGAGAACATCTCTCAATACTTCTCTTGACGGCATTCAGAACAAAAGTAGAGAGCTGTATGTTGCTTTGAGTGAAGTAGTACATTGCGTGATGCACACTAGCGTAGGCATCCTGCAGGATGTCTTCGTACACACTTTGAGGATCTACATTAAGGTCTGCAGAAACTTTCTGCGATCTGCTTCTAGCCAACGATATACACATGGCGGAAAAAGAACATATAACAGTGTACTCTAGCGGAGCACCAAGGGAATTCACATGGTCGTTTATGAAACTGTTCAGCAGAGCTTTAGCCTGCACGATCTGTGGGAAAGTTTCCTCAAGAGAAGAATCAAGAATCTTCTTCTTGATTCCCGAGATTGAGATCGGCTTCTCAGGCGAAAAAGTTTGGTTGTATGTTTCCTGCCAGTGTTCAAGACAGGATGTCACCTTCAGAAGCTCACTTTTGACAAAGGCTTTTTGGGATGCAGTCAGCATCACTACCGGCAGTTCGCTGGTTAACATGGGTTAAGGACCTCCTGTGGGTAGACCGTCTCCTGCTATGTGGGGCCTAATGGCCCATTCACAAGCATAACAGGAATCCGGCACTTGTCAAGCACACCGTTATAGGGTACAAAGAAGTTGGTGAATTTTAACTTTGAAATTGAAGCTAGACTTTCATTCGATTATAATCAAAGTCATACATTATTTTAACAAGGTCTTGTAAGCTGTGTTTTGGTTCCCAATTTAACTCAAGTCTAGCCTTAGAGTTATCACCAAGAAGATATGGAACTTCATGTGGTCTCAAGTACTTGGGGTCTTGCTTAACAAAATTTTTATAGTCACCTAATCCCGAGTAATCAAAAACCATCTTGCAAAAGTCTCTTACAGAATAAGCTTGGCCAGTGGCTACAACAAAGTCATCAGGCTTATCGTGTTGCATCATGAGCCACATTGCATAAACATAATCACCAGCAAAACCCCAATCTCTAAAAGCATCCATATTTCCCAAGAAGAGCTCTTTTCTCTTACCAAGAGCTATCTCTGCTGCTCCTATGGTTATTTTGCGAGTGACAAAAGTTTCTCCTCTACGAGGAGATTCATGATTGAATAAAACACCAGAGCAACAAAACATGCCATAAGACTTGCGATAATTTCTTACAAGGTTATGAGCAAAGACTTTAGCAGCTGCGTAGGGAGAAGCTGGCATGAATCTTGAATCTTCATTGTAAGGATAGTTTGGATTGTCTCCGAACATCTCAGAAGAAGAAGCTTGATAAAACTTACAAGATGGAAGAGAGTTCCTTATAGACTCTAATATTTTGGTGGTTCCCATAACAATACTCTCAATCGTGGATTCAGGTATTTCAAAGGAGACCTTAACATGCGACTGTGCTGCTAGATGGTAAAGCTCTTCGGGTTTATATCTCATTAGCAAGCGTTCTATAGAGCCAGAGTCATTCAGGTCAAAGTATTCAAGAACAAAGTTGGGGTTGTCTAAAAGACCATCTATTCTTGTGGTGCAAATCAAAGAAGTTCTTCTTTTTAGACCAATAACTTTATATCCCTTAGAAAGAAGAAGTTCTGCCAAGTAGGAGCCATCTTGGCCGGTGACTCCTGTTATGATTGCGGTTTTCATGAAATACCTCTTAAATTTGGATAGTTTTCAACAAACCATTTACAGGTAAGTCTTAGTCCTTCTTTTAGAGGAGTAAAATCATTTTCTTTCCAACCGAGATCGATAAGTTTTTTATTGCTACTAGGTTTTCTAGCCTGACCGTTTGGGAAATTAGTTTTCCAATGTATGCTGCCACTGTATTCCATATAACGACATATTTCTTCGATAACTTGTTTTATTGTGTGTTCTTCAGAGTTGCCTATGTTTACGGGATCTGCTCCTGAGTATTTCTCTGTAACAAAGAGAAGAATCTTTGCTACATCCATCGAAAACGTGAACTCTCGTAAAGGAGAACCATCTCCCCAAACTTCCACAAAAGGTTGCCTTGATATCTTTGCTTCAAAAACTTTTCTTATAAGAGAAGGTATAACATGACCACTATTTAAATCAAAATTATCATTAAATCCATAAAGATTGTTAGGAATGACAGTTATAAAGTCACAACCATATTGATGTCGATATGCTCTTGACATAACGTCTAACATTCTTTTTGAATAGGCATATCCAAAGTTAGAATCATGAGGAGGACCCATGTGAAGCTGGTCCTCTGTTAGTGGATAGGTGACGTACTGTGCGTCAGGGTAGACACATGTTGACAACATAGAAACGACTTTTTTTGCTTTCCCGACTCTAGCTTTTTCTAAAACTTTTTGATTGATTATCGAGTTTTCAAAATAAAAGTCACCAACATAGTCAGTGTTCGCTTTGACCCCTCCAACTCTAGCAGCCAAATGAACAACAACCTTTTGCTCTACATTGTAAGAAGAATTATGCAAAGATTCTCGGTCAATACATAAAGCATCGGGCAAAATGGTTCTTAGTGCAGAACCCACCATACCGGTACCACCAGTGATTAAAAAGTCTGACATGATTTCCTCCAAGGTATCAATATCAGAGTTAATTTTGAAGCTCTTTTATTTTTATTTTTCCTTGTTTTTCCAGCTTCTTTAAAACAGAAATAAGATGAACTATTTCGAGCGGTGGCTTTTTAGAGAGATCAAATCTAACCTTGGGGTAATTAGAGTTTGTGTGAGATGACTTGCATTTTTTCCCCATAGAAAATTATATATGCAATAATCTACTTTTTTGTGCGTTGCTGATAAATAATTTGTGGAAAGAGTAAAAATAATCCAAGGGAGAACGCCTATTATTATCATTGCCCCACACGGGGCTGACGATGAAAGAACGGCTTTGGTGGCAGAAAAGGCTGCCAAGGAGACGAAGTCATACGCCGTAATCAACATGGGGTGGCAAAAAGGCGAAAAAGTAGACTTTATGAACGATTATGCGGACTGCAACAATGTTCTGCATTGTCACGAGGACGTTGTGAGAGAAGAGTTTTTTGACCCAATAATCAGATTCAAAAATAAAATTCTGTCGGGTGGCACCAATGAAGTTAACATCTTCTACATTCATGGCATGTCGAATAGACATAGAATCTTAGCAAACGATCCCATGATGGATATGGTTTTGGGGTATGGGGTCGGAATTCCACACAGCATAACCTTCGACCTTTGGAAAAAAAACTTTTTTATAGATAGGCTAGAGAACCTAGGGTTTACAACATACGAGGCTTCACAAGGCAGCTCTATGGCAGGTTGGTCAAAAAACAATATGAACCAACTGTTCAGAAAATGGTACCTAGATGTGCGAGTAAGCTCTATTCAGATAGAGATAGTTCATGAAATGAGAGAAAGTGACAGAATTGCTGAGCGGACAGGGGGTTATCTAGGCGAAGCAATTATTGAAACTTTAGTTGCAAAGCACTTTACATTACTCGGATCCAACAAAGTCTACTAACCGTGACAAAGGTTGTGCTTTAATATCCTTATAGAACTTTTTTCGCCAAGAGAACAAATAATTTCTCCACGATATTCCAATATAGGATCCAAAATTAGACCTTTTTTCATGCAACCAACTCTTTTGTCAGAATTCTTCTCATAAATGTGCCTACCGTAAAGCCCTCCTTTGGCATCAACATAACAGGCTATATCACAACTTAAGAAAACAGATCCTTTCTTAGGCTTTTTAGGCCTAGATCGTTTTTCTTTCTTTCTTAGTCGAAGTTTTTGTCCTTCCAAGGAAGTGTGCAGCTGTTTCTTTGTCATACTGAGCTTGGCTTCATCAAAAAACCTTCTTAACATTCTTAGAGACTCTAGAGTTAAAGAAGTATGACCTTTTAGTCCATTACAAATGGCACACATTGTTTGATAGTTTGAGTGTCTGTCATCTCCACCAGAAGCCTTGGCAAGAATATGATCCTTTGTCATCAAAACAAGACCGTCATCTAATTCCCCATAAAGATTAAAATGAGGAGTCATGTCATAAGGGTGATATTCAAGAAACATCCTTGTGCCTTTTAGGCCACAGCAAACACAGCGACGGTTCTCTTTGAACATAAAGTAACGCTGTGCGTTCATCTTAACCAAATAACTTTTATCCTCAAAAACAAAAGACCTTTTGCCATCAGACAAATTTTCTAAAACTTCTTCCACAGAAACTTCAAAAACACGAACTCTAGATTTGGGGTTTAGAGCTTCAAAATCTAAAGTAGAGTTTATTTCAAACAAACTCTTATTGGAAGATAATCTTGCTTCAATATTTTTTATAAGAAGATTTATACTATTCTCTGATAAATCCGTATTAAAATTTAGCTTATAAGAAACCTTATTCATTCACAACCTTATATCCTCTTTCATTTTATTACATTCAGCCTGTATATTTAGTAGTCTAAAAACCATAAGGCCACAAAACATTGCCCCTTTTTTGTCTCTAGTCTTTTTAGAAAAGTTTTCAATCCAGAAAGATATTACAGGATTTTCTTCTTTTATAATAGCTAATTGCTCCTGAATATAAACCTTATCAGCTTTATTAGCTAGTTCGTGTTCTAAAGAACCACCTACAGATGGATCGACTCTTGGTAACAGATTTTTCATAGTTTTGCTCCAAATCATAATTAATTTAAAGCAAAACAGTACGTAGGTCAATAGAAAAATATCATAAAGACCAAGGAAATTTATTATATTTGTTTTTGTTTAAAAGGTTTCCCATCTCAAGAAAATCTTTAGATACAGAATTAGTATTTCCACCAAGCCTGTAGCAAAGAGTATATTGCCCAGTGCAATCAAACTTTGGAAAGAAATGCTTTAAATTAGCAAAAAACTGCCTGTCCGCGTCCCATTTCTTGCACCACATGTGACCAATTTTTAATGCCACATCTGTCTTTACCATGTAGGCAGAGGTGTCTACATGGTAAAGAGCTGGGTTATTGTAGACAGGCCACTTACCAAGGGATTCGCAATTGTCTTCAAAAAGGTATTCCCCAGATTTGGAGTAGACCTTTCTCAAAGAAAAAGCCCAATCGTTACCTTGGTTTATTTTATCTACAAGAGAGCTTATGTGAGAATGCTCTATCCAGTTATCTTCATCTAAATAGCAAATTAAGTCAGCATCTACTAAAAAAGAGCAAGAAGCATAAACCCGATGTCCCAACCACCCATTTGCACCGGTATTTTCCTCTAATAGAACCTTTTTTGTTTGAAAAGAAGATGCTATTCTGCGGACCTTATTGAAATGGTCTTTACCATCAACAAAGATATAGTGGCTTATGTTTTTGTAGGACTGGTCTGCTACCGATTGTAGACATTCTTTTAAAAATGCAGTCCCTATCGTCGGCGTTACTACAGCTACTCTCATGCTCTATCTAATAGAGCAGTTTCCATTTCTACAAGGAATTGGCTCAAAACCATAGTCCCTACAGGCCTTTAAGGTACTAAATGGTGCTTGTGGGCCACCACATTTTCCGCCTGGGCAGTTTTGAACATTGTTATTCTGAGGCGGGAGAGGCCTGTTAGAGAAAGGATTAGATGTATAAACTTGTCTCGATCCAGTTTGAACAACCGGCTGGTAGTCGGAATCAGAGTCCGAATAGGGAGACTCATTACGCACAACTAACTCTTTGCTTATTTTCCAGCTACCATCTTCCTTCGAAAGAAAAACTCTAGAGACATAGTCAGAATCCTTTATAGAATAAGCAACGGCAACTTCGGCGGAATCTTCTGATTCTGAGAGAATATGGTTCTCTTTCAACTTCATGGTGTGATCGTTTGAAGCAAAATAGAGCCCAGACTCTCTTCTCTTCTTTTGTCTGTTAGACTCAACAAAATGAGAAGAGTATGCTGCGCAGTCTTGGCTGTTAAAGTCTTGCACAACATTACTTAAAAAGTCGGCAATCTCTGGGTTGGTTTCAGCGTGGCAAACAGAGGCCATCAAGCAGAACAGTATAGCGGTTCGATTAAACATGCTTATCCTCCAATTCTTGTAAAAGATCATCGACGCAAACAGCGGGTCCAATGTTCTTAGAATCATTCTCAACACTATAGGCAGCAAACAATGTTTGGGGTGCAAAGTCTTTATCCAAAAGATCGTACAGGTGGTCGGGCAAAGCTCTACTCAAAACAACGAATCCTTTGTGTTCAAATATGTCTTGAGCGGCTATCCTTCCCATAAACAACCAAGAAAAACTACCAGCTTTCCAGCAGTCATGCATTATGCGTGATCCCTCATTTGGAAAGCCAGTCTTTATGGGAACCTCTGTGCCGTCTCTTTGAACATGACTCTTGATCGTTTCATTAAGAACAAAATAATCCTGTTCGGTAAAAACACCTTCTGTCTTTCCTTCAAGGTCTAAGAAGCTTTTAACCAAAGAATAGGGTTTAAGAACCCACAATGGTTCAAAGTTGTCTTGCCTCTTTCTCGACAGATAATGCTCCCATAAAAAGGAACAACGCTCCAGAGGAGAGGTAAAAGACGCAAAGGTTTTGATATCAAAGGAATTAGTTTGCATGATCGTTCACAAGTACGGGTTTGTTGTTCAACTTGACCAACATCTCTTTTCCAGCTTTGAACTTAACCTTATGTCCTTCAATGGTGAAAATAACAGCACCAGTTTTAGGATTTCTTGCCTTTCTAGGCAAGGTTTTCTTTGTCTCAAACACACCAAAGTTTCTTATTTCTATCCTACCCGATTCCACAAGAACATCTGTGATTGAATCAAAAAGTTGATCGATCATTTTAAGTGATGTAGATGGATGAATAGAAGTCTTTTCTGCAAATATTTTCGCTATATCTTTCTTTGTGGCACTCATTTCTCAGTCTCTTTCTTATCAGAGTTGTCAGGATTAAAGGGCCTCATTTCGCTAACAATAACCAAGAGTTTCCACTCGCCATTTTCATACTTAAAGGTGTTAAGGTATTCTACGTGTTCGTCCGGTATAAGAGCACTCGAATTCCTATAGAGCTTCTGGCCCTGGTCGTTAGCAGTTCTGTCTTCTAAAAGAGTCTGCTGCCTAATTCTTGCGAGTGCATAAGGAAACTTAACCTCCAACAGCTCGCAATCAAGAAGCCGATAATATATGTCCTTGTCCTTAAAAACAGTCAAAGTCTCTTTCTCAAACTTGTCCCTATCGGGCATTTCCATAGAACAAGAGTCCATAACCGCATTAATGTCCTCTCGATTACAGGCTTCAAAATTGCGAAGCATAGCAGCGTTAACGCCCTCTTGTGCCTTGTCTGTCTTAGCCTGGGTCTTTGTCTGGGCCTCTGCAAGAGGGGTTCCAAGAACCACAATCAAAAACGTTAAAATGAACTTTTTCATGAGTAGTCCTCCAAAATTAAAACTTAGGTTTAGGCCAAAACGCTTTTGGCTTTTCTTTAATAGGTTCCTTATCCTTTTCTTTAACGGGCTCTTCTTCAGGCTCTTTTTCAACCACAGGCGAAGAAAACATGCTCCTAAATGACTTCAAACAATCCAAAGCAGAATCCAAAACAAAAATGTAGTCTTCTCTCTTTAGAGACTCATCAGACTTAATAATCTCAATATAAGAAACAAGCTCGTCCGACTTGTTTAGCAAATCGCTAGGTAGTGTTTTGTTGTCAAGATCGAGTTTAGTTTCTTTAGCGTTTTCATCATCTGTCAAAGAGAAATCAGGAGAAACATCAAGAATCTGTTTTACCTTCTGAAGAACCACATCGACCGCGTCCTGTGAGGGATGCTTTATCGACAAACATGAAAGCAAAAAAGATTCGATTTCTTTATTGTTCCAAAAGCAAGATGGAACAACAGCACCCTCAGATCTAATCCACTTCTTAGCAGGGTTGTTGTGACCAAAACGAAGCAAAAGGTTGTTGTAAGCATTCAACAACTCCTGCCTGGAGGAGTGGACTATCATTCTAATGTATTGCTTTGCTTTTTTCTGCCTGAAGTAGTCGTTCTTAGACTCAAGAACAATAAACAGCAAAGGATAATTCATTTTTACATATGAGCCTTCCTTGAGAATCAAAAGGGGAAGGTGACTTCTTAAAACATCTCTAACATAGAAAGACACATTCAAAGATTTTGGCTTTTTACCGTTAGAAGCGGTCGAGTAAATCTTCCTACATCTGGCTTTTGATAAGCCAAATGCCTTTGAAATCTCATCAAATGAAAGACCAGAATCTCTCATCTCTAAAATGCGTTGTCTACGCTGCTTTATAAGCATAGCGTTCTCTTTGGTGTGTCTGTATCCACCAAAGTCAAATTTACTGCCTTCCATAGTTATGTCCTCCAAAAAGTTTGGCTAGGTGCGTGGGCAAAAGGAGGAAAACCACACGCACCTAGCCAAAACAACAGATCAGTTAGATTCCAGATTAGAACCAGACCCAAGAATCTCAGCAGCAGCCTCGATCTTTCTCTTGGTGCGATCCATCTCGCTATCGCTTATAGCAAACTTACTATAACTCGGGAACGTGATGGGCTTGATAATCGTCAAGACACCCTTAAGCTGTTCGACATTATCACAATAAAGGGCAACTCTACTATAGAAGTCGCTCTTCATCGTAACAGTGGTATCCCGACGAACAACAATGGACTTGTCCGAAGCAGAAAGGGGATCGGGAGTAGGCGAACTTCCGTCCCACATAAGCAGGGCAGCAAGCCTCGTGCCAGCTTCCTTTTCCTCTTCACTGCTGTCGAACCAAACCCTCTTCTCGCCATAGTGACCATCAAGAAGTTCTGTGAGGCTCCTAATACCGGTCACGGGGAAAACTTCCATCTCGTTTTCAACCAAGCTGCTTGCGTTGTCCTTCCTCAAGCCAACCTGCTGAAGAAGTTCCTTGAAATGATCCTTCAGCCACTCAACCTGATTAACTCCATCAGGGAAGTTCTTGGGAACTTCTACCTTAAAGTTATCCTGCATGACGAGGATGAACTTGTGGTCATCTTTACCCAAGCTGTTCTTGAGAACAACGTTCGGATTTCCAGGATGACATCTCATCGAAAAGATCTTCTCAGCCATCTTCTCGATAGCATACGAGCAAAACTGCTCTTTGACATTGTTCATCCTAGCATTGACAATGTCAGCTATAGTCTTAGCACAAACCCACTGACTTGCGACTTCCTTAGAGGAGTCATCAAGCGGAAGCTCCCACTTTTCCTTGTTGGATTCGGTCTTTTTAACGGTTGACTTGAGATCAACGTTATCATCCTGAAGCTTTGCCAGAACTTCCATGGAAGAAAGCGTGGCTCTCTTCGAAGGAGCAGACTTACCAGTTACATTCTTTTTAGCAGCAGACATAACATTACTCCTAGAAAGTTGCCATTCTAAATTCAGGGACTTCACAAACGTTGTGAGTCCCAGAGAATGATTGACTCTCTTGGTACCTTAAGCATAGCAACCAAAAAACCGTTGTAAAACCAGTTTTTGGAAGCCTTTAGCTCCGAGGCACACCCTTATAGGGTACAATGATTTTGCCCAGCTAAAGCTAAGTTTAAGAATAGCCTTAATTCAAAATTTGCGTTTGCAAACTCTGGACTTGGGCTTTTAGTTGTTGGACTTGGCTCTCTAGATTTAGCTCCTTTATAGAGCGAAACCCATCCCAAACGTTTGGGGGCAGAGCAAAATGCACCAAAAGACGCCTATGTTCTTGGGCAAGATAAAAACGATTTACCCCATCAAAATAAGTCAACAAGTAACCATTGTTTAACAAATAAGGTTCCCAAGCGTGGTGGGTAGGCTTTGAAGTTCCAGGAAGAGTTGCCTCCAAAATCACAACCCAAGGGCGATTAACTCTTAAGTCTAAACTTTGCAGCACTTCTTTTTCCATTCCTTCTACATCGATGGAAAGAAGATGCAAAACTTTTTGTAAAAAGTATTTGTTTACTAGATCATCTAAAGACAAAACAGAAACTGTTAACGTACGAGTTTTTTGTAGACCGGCAGATTCTAAGTGAATTTGCACATCTTTAGAGGCACTAGAGCATTGTGGGGCCTGATCGTATATGTGTAGAGTTAAATTTTTTTTGGAAGAACCAACGGCAGAATTTATCAGAATGTCGTGAGGTCTATATTTCTCCCATGAGTCTTTATAGTCTGGGATGGGCTCTATAGCAACACCTCGCCAGCCCTTTTCATAAAGAGCGTAAGTGTTGCTATCCAAGACGGGCGAAGAGGCACCAACGTCTAAATAACTGCCCTGAACAACTTCAGAAAAAACTCTTTGTAAAATAACATCTTCGAAATTACGCGTGTAGCAGATCATAGGCTAATCAAGAACCGGATCACGGTACAGCGGGACGATTGACCCGTTCGCAATGTCATATAAATCCACAATTAAAAGCGGGAGAGATTTTTTGCTACTGCTGTTGGCTCATAAATAAGATCGTCTAAAATGTTTTGAGTGAAAAAAAACTTAACATCTTCTTGCTTGCACTCCACCATTGTTAATTGACCAAGCTGGGAGTGGTGTCTGCTCTCACTATGAAGACGTATAGCCTCATAAGCAGCTTTTTCACAATCGGCCTCTTTAAGGACCAATGAAAATTCTCCGCTAATTATTTTATATCTTCTTAGCATAGGCAACCCCCTTGTTCTTGTGTTCTGGACGAGGGTCCTATTATGATCTAAATTAATTAGTTTGTCAATACCTCACAGACTCGAAAATAGAATCGTAATTTAAATTCATATGTGCTATTTGGCCCCTAAGCCAATCGAGCCCTTTCTCCTTTAACTGTCTTACTCGCTCCTTAGTAATTCCAAGTTTGTGGCTTATTTCCTCAAGTGTACAATCGTCTTGTCCATTAAGGCCAAAATAATGCTCTAGTATAAAAACCTGCCTTTTTTGATCTTTAGCACAGTCTCCTGTTTCCAACATTGAAAGAAGAATTGAAACCACCTGTTTATGGCTTTTATGATCAAGCTCTATCTTTAATGAGCTTTCACCCTCCTTCATAAGAGAAGAATCAAAGTCTTCCAGATGAACAACTTTTTTGGATCTCTTTTGGTTTTCTTTCGATTCCCTGAAAAAGTTTTTCTTAACAACCCATGTGGCGTAAGTGCTGAACCTATTGCCCAGGGTCCAATTGAAGTAGTCAACAGACTTTATGATGTCGAAGTAGGCATCGGACAAAAGGGAATCTACCAAACTGTTCTTTTTATAGTACGAAATATTGCATTTCAAAACTTGGTTAGCAAGACGAAAGTTGCACTCAGCAATAAAGTTCCTAATATTTTTTGCTTCTTTTATGAACGACTCAGCCTTTAAAAGTCTCTTCTCAGAAATATCTTCCACCTCAAGCAAACGCTTTGCCTTAAACTTAAAATAATTCATCTTCTTAAAAAGAATAATCTCATCTTCTTGCGAAAGAAGGTTTGGAGAAGAAAAGTCAAAAACTCTAGATATAAACTTTTTGACTTCTTTTGTGCTTTTAAAGTTGTCGTGAGCAAAAACACGCTCACAATAGTTTTTAGCTTTGCTATGTCTGTCTTTTAGAGTTTTCATAAATTCTTCCTTTTGATAGAAAGAATTTTATATGAAAACTTCTCTTGAGTAAATAGAGATTACTCAAAATAATCATTTAAAGGAGGAAGCTTAGGAGGCTCCATGCCATTTTTTTTAAAATTCTGTGCAGTTATAGCTTTTGCTAAATGAAGAATTGCAAAACAAGAAGTTTGATTTATGCCGTGGGACTCTATCGTAATCCCATTATAGTCTCTCTCTTTTATCGGTAAGAGAAGTATAAAAGGCATGTTTGTTCTTATCCTTAATTGCTTTACAAGCTGCTCGGATGTAGCAAGCCCCAGAGTATCTTCTATATCGTTTTTTAATTTAATATCCAATTCTTTATTTAAAGAATAAAGCCTGTTATTCTCTTTCCTAAGTAAGAAGATAAATCTTAAACAGAACAAAACTAAGATAGAAAGGAGGGGGTAGAAGAAATAGTATTGTTGGTTCACTGCTCTACTCCATAATGGTCCAATTGTTCCCACAATCTTTTAAAGCAGACAATTTTTCCTTGTTAACAAAAAAATAAGCTATCGCAGAGTTTTCCATTAGCATGTCTGAAGATCTCTTATATAGAGGTAAAGAAAAAAATGTAGTTTCTTTCAGAAGAATCGTACCCCTAGAGAACAATCCAAACTTTGTGCCTTCAACCTCATCTAACTCAACCAAGCAGGAATCAGAAACTTCATACAATTCACCAAATATGCTCTTACCATCATCGTCAGAAACCAATGCAGGAAAAGAGCTGTATCTGTAAATTTTATACTTTGGAATTGTTGATGCTGTACCGAGATATCTCTGGTCCTTTAGAAGAGTGTTCCTAGAGTGACCGCTTTTTAACGTTCCATAAACAAATATAGGGGTTGTCATTTCTGGATTTCTGTAGAAAAGGAAGAAGAATTACGATAAAAAAGACTCAGTACTAAATCACCATATTTTGCGTTAACTGTGTTGGTAAAGTAGCCAGCTTGCTTCAAATAATTCTGGAAGCCGACAAAAGCAACCCAAAAATCTGTTGTGCCGAAAATCAAGGATGAATCCAACACAACCTCTGTGCTTTTTATCAGGTCTACTTTATTCAAAAGACTTGTTATTGGTTCAGAAAGCTGCATTTTAAGGTCTAAAGAAGCGTCTTCCTTTGATCTACAAAATGCATCTTTGTTTGTGGGAAATTCAAAAGGAGGGTAGTTGGCAGGGGATGTAAATAAATACTCTTGGCCGTCCTTAACTTGGCTAAGGATAAAATTGCACATATCATAGAAAGATGTATCAATAAGATGACAGGAGGGAAACAAGCGTTCTATTTCCCTCCTGTCATCCGCATCTAAGTCAGGAGACATCAATGCCACAGCATCGATGCTACCAAGCTTTCGCCAACCTTTGTTGTGGAGATCCCAAAGATTGCTATCGAAATAGGTAAAAACTCGCATAACTTAAATTAGTTATGCAGCCTTATTTTTGGCAAAACAAGGCTTTTCCTTACCTAAAACGACGCCATCGGTTATCACAATCGATTCTCCCCTATGATCGGAGGCTTCGTACATCAGTTCAAGGAGTATTTTCTCCATAGAACTTCTAAGGCCGCGAGCTCCAGTGCCCTTATCAAGGGCATTTTTGGCAATAGCCTCTAAAGCTTCCCTTGTGAAGTCTAATTCCACGTTATCAAACCTAAACAGCTTCTTGTATTGCATGATTAGAGAGTCCTTCGGATCACACAAAACGCTAACAAGAGATTCAATGTCAAACTGCTTCAAGGGAGTGATGCAAGGAAGCCTACCAATCAACTCTGGAATCAGGCCAAACTCAACCAAGTCTTCTTCAACAACCTGAAATGAGAGATCTTTGTCTTCGATATTATCCGAAGAGGAGTTGTTAAACCCAATAGCGGTTTTACCAATTCTCTTCTTGATTATGTCATTTAAACCAGTAAATGTACCACCACAGATAAACAGAATGTTGGTGGTATCAACATGAATAAACTGTTGTTCGGGATGCTTTCTGCCTCCTGCTGGAGGGACATTGCAAACAGTTCCTTCTACCAACTTCAACAAAGACTGTTGAACACCTTCGCCAGAAACGTCTCTAGTGATGGAGACGTTATTGTTTGTTCTGCCTATCTTGTCTATTTCGTCTATGTAAATGATGCCTCTCTGTGCGGCCTCAACATCAAAGTCAGAAGCATGAAGAAGCTTTAGAACAAGGTTCTCTACGTCTTCCCCCACATAGCCCGCTTCTGTTAGGGTTGTAGCGTCTCCAATCGCAAAAGGAACGTTCAAATATTTTGCTAAGGTTTTTGCAAAAAGAGTTTTACCCGATCCGGTTGGGCCAATTAGAAGCACGTTAGACTTTTCAATGTTAACATCATCGTCTTCTTGAGAAATAAGACGCTTATAATGATTACAAACAGAAACGGCAAGAGTTTTCTTTGCCAAATCTTGTCCAATAATATATTGATCAAGAAACTCAACAACTTTTTTGGGATTAGGAGAAACAGGATAGGCCGAAGTCTCTGTTTGCTTCTGCTGGTTGTTTTGTTTCTTGTTGTCTTGTCTTGCCATCTTATGAGCTAATTCAACGCAACCATAGCAGATGAAAAAATTAGTTCCCTTTGGTCTTCCGTTTACCTCCTTGTCAAAAGAAGGTGATTCGATTAAAGTTCCTACCGCCTTGTTTGGTTTGCCGCAAAAGTCGCAACTCATAGTTTTCTTAGCCATTTAGATCTCCTATTCTAAATTTTGTACTTGTTAAGCCCATACTTAGCCTACACAACCTAATGATAACACGTAGGTTTCAAGATGTAAAGCCTTGCCCAAAAAGAAATTAGGCAAATTCAAAATTCGGAAATAGGAACATGATAAAGATCATAAAGCAATTACTCAACAAAGAAAAAACTGTTTACGTTACAGTTTCTATGGGAGTAGACAGTTTAGCATCTTTGCATTGGTTAATGTGGAAAGGATACAAGGTTGTTGGAGTACACTTTAACCACAAAATCAGAGAACAAAACGATGAAATGGAAAAAAATTTCCAAAAGTTTTGCGAAGAATTTCACATAAAAGGAATTTGTGGATATGGCAATAATCTAAACACAGAATCAGAATGCAGAAGAGCTAGAGTTGAATTCTATTCTACTATTTTCAAAGAGGAAGAAGGAATTCTAATAACGGCCCACCACTTAAACGATTGGATTGAAAGCTACCTTCTGAACTGTTTCAGGGGGAAACCAGATCACGAACCAATTCCCTTGTGGAGTCTATTTCCAAACTATAAGGTTGTGCACCCATTTCTTCTAACGAAGAAAAAAGATTTTCAACAGTACGTTGACAGAAACAAATTAAAGCATTATATTGTAGAGGACGAAACCAACTCTGCAGTCAAGGGCAGCAGAAGAAATTGGGTTCGTCAAAGAATAATTCCAGAGATGGCAAAAAACGAACTGTCTTTGGAAAAGTTTGCAAAGAAAAAAATTGAGTCATTGGTTGAAGAGGTGATCACACAAAAGAGCGTCTGAAAACATTCCGAGAGTAGCTCAATTGGTTAGAGCAACAGACTTTTACGGGTCGGCCATCTGGAAACGGGTGGTTAGTCAGGTGTAAATTCGGTGAACGGCCTGTCTCAAAAGGACGACCCAACGCCGAGCGAAGCCCGAAAGGGAACGTGTAGAGACTATAATCACCCACCTAAAGTTGGCAACAACAAAGGTGAAGGCATAGTCCAGACCACGAACAGAAGAAGTTCTGGCGGCGAAAGCCGAAGTGGATTGCATAATCTGTGGGTTGTGGGATCGTGCCCCACCTCTCGGACTGTTTTCAGGTGCTTTTTTTTCTTTCAAGAAGCAGCTCTTCATGTCTTTCTCTATGGCAGTTGGCACAAAGCAAAATACATTTATCCAACTCTTTTTTAATTTTTTTGTTCATCTTAGTAAGCCTTATTTGAGAAATACTAAATTCTTTTTTCAAAGGATCTATATGATGAAAGTCCAAACCATTTATTGAACGACTATATCCTCCTGGCGTGGAGCACTTCGGGTTTTGACATTTGCCCCCTTTGTATTCGACCATCTCCTTCTTAATTTTTCTTTGTCGTTCAGTAGTCTTTTTAGATATACAAGTCTTACAGTAGCCCGTGCAGTTAGTTTTCCTTCTTGAGTAAAAATCGTTTATGTTTCTATAAACTTTGCAAGAAGGACAATATCTGTCATTGCCAATTATTTTTTGACCAGGTTTATAGCCTCCCTTAAAGTTCGCAAAATTAGGTTTAAACCCATGTTTTTTCATCCAATAACGAACAGAAGCAAGACATTTTTTGCTTTCGATTGAAATTTGCCTTAGAGTCATGTTCTTATCAAGATAACCCTTTAACTTATCGTATTCCATACTTTTATATAGTATGGTCTAATCAAAAAATAATAACCAACTGAGCTACGTTGAAAAAAAAAGATTTTTGCATATAATGTTGTGGACGCCAAAAGGAGAAACTGTGAGACAGACTCATATCTTTTGGTCGGGGGTTCGATTCCCTCACGTCCCATTTAATTTATCATGAGACCAACATGCAGCACTTTAGCGATCTTGGTTACGTTTATGTAAAAGGCATATTACCTCCTTCTATCTGTCAGCATTTTACGGACATTCTTTTTCGGATGAAGAATGAAAACATGCTGAAGCATGAGAGCGGTGCCTCCGATCACTACGGAGAATCATATGGAGGAAACTGCCCGGAGTTTGAACAATATTTAAGAGCCTTAACACCACAAATAGCAAAAAAGCTTCAAATAAAAATAAAGCCTGCTAATACTTACGGAAGAATTTACTACAACGGCGGGCGATTAAAAAAACATGTCGATAGGGTTGGGTTAGATTACACCCTATCAATATCATTAAAGTCTACATTAACAAACGAATGGCCTCTTTATTGCATAGACAAAAAGGGGAATACAGTTGTTCTTAATGTTGAAGATGGTGATGGTGCCATGATGCTGGGCCGCACTATGGAACATTGGCGGGATGATTTGGTGTGTTTGCCTGACCAGTGGACGACCAAACTTTTTATGCATTGGTCGTTGGATAATTGATAGAAAATACTATTTTATAGTTGAAGGTTAACTATAAAAAGGGGATAATAACATGAGGCTAGACCACATTGCATATAGAGCCTTGGATAGAAAAAAAACAGCCCAATTCTTCATTGATGCATTGGGCTATAGAATTCAAACAGAATTCGACATTAACTTTGCAGATGGAACTTGTGCTAAGTGCATAGCACTAGAACCACCAGAAAAGCCAGTAGTTGATGAATTACATTGGCTAATAAGACAATACGTGGGACCAAACACAAACAGAGATATTGATGAGACAAAGTTTGCCGAATATCACTTACCTCCTGAAATATTCGTATCAGACGGTGACCCAGAATCTATAGTAGGACAGTGGGTTGCTAGAAGAGACAATGTAGGAGGAGTTCATCATATAGCATATCAGGTAGAAAGTGTAGAGAAGACGATGGAAGAATGGCGAACAAAGGGTTATGCAGAGTTCTCCTCAAATAAACCACTAACATGTCCAGGATTAACACAAGTTTTTACAAAGCCAAGTCAACTAACAGGTGTTATCTATGAATTCATTGAAAGAGGCAAGCATGGCTTCTGTAAAGACAATGTAAAAGATCTAATGGAAAGCACTAAAAACAACAAATAAAAAACCCTGCTGAGCAAGCTCAGCAGGGTTCTCTTTTAAAGAAGCTGATTAAAGCTTATTTCGAAAGCAGCTGAAGTGCCTTAAAGATATCAATGCACTTCTCTACGCCACCATTAGAAGAGGCATACTTTTTAGCAGCAGACAGGTCCGATATGGACACTTTCTGCAAACTTCCGGTATGTTTCTTCTTAGAAGCTTTGGCAGAAGTTTTGCTCGAACTTTTCGAGCTTTTCTTCATTGCTTTGCTCTTAATGGCATAGATCTGGACCCTGCTTGAAGCCGGTAAGGAAAAACCTTGGTCCTTCAAGTGTCCTTCAACCTTCTCCACCCAATTCTCGGGTGGATTCTTGGTGAATGCTCCGATCTTCTTCATGAAGTCACGAGCAATACTAGCCTTGCTCGGCTTGCTTTTACCAGACTTTTCTGCAACGGCCATAGATGCCACCATTCCTTTCTTTAAGCGACCTGATAGGTCTTGGAGTTCTTATCTCTACCAGAATCAGAAATCAGCTTCTCTTTGACGGCCCTGCGAAGGGTCTGATAGAGAGTGCTTTCATTCTTGTTCCACTTGTACTTGGTTTGATCGGCCAAGAGTTTGGTAGCAATCTCCGCTTCAGTAAGCGGACTACCAGCCTCAGAGCAGATTTCAACAAGTGCTTCCTTTAAACCACCACCGGCACGACGGCCTCTCTTGGTTCCCGAAGATTTGGCCTTGGTGGTCTTTTGAACCTTAGCCTTCTTCGCGGCCTTACGAACAACCTTCTTATTACCGGCCTTGACCACCGTATCTGTCACTCTTTCAAAGTTGACAGAGACGAAATCGCCAAGGGCATTGAAAAGTTCTTCAAGACTAGTGGCCGTCTTCTGAAGCTTCTTTTCAAGGGACGAAAAACCTTTAGCAGGCATGTTTCAATCTCCCAAAAAGCCCTTCTATTTTCAAAAAGAATCTTTGAGCAAGGGCTTTTTACTCAAAGTCTTTTGTCTCTATAAGAAGTGTACGCCAAAAAAGTAGGATTGTAAAACCAAGGTTTATTTTTTTTTGCGAACAGGTGAAAAATAAAAGCCTGCCACTATATTGATTTAGGACTAAGCACAAACAAACAAAGGGTTTATGTGCTAAAGCAAAATTTAGATTAGCTGCTTGAAAAAGAAAAGGAGAAATAGGATGTTAGTTCTGAGCAGAAAGAAAGACGAGACAATTATCTTAAGAGGTCCAAATATGGACGATATCAAGATAACTATTGTTAGAATAGACAATAAGAATAAAGTAAGAGTTGGAATAGAAGCAGACAAAGAAATCACAGTACTAAGAAGTGAGCTATCAAGTAGATCGGATATTAGATCTGATAGCAAAGAAGTAACAAAGAATGTATAATTATTCTTGTTGACTTCCGCACAAAGTTCTTAGAACAATTGATTTTACTCTCTTGTATTCTTCGCCATAATTAAGATTCATGTCCCAAAACTCATGAATCCAGTATATGACTGCATCTGGGAGGTAGTTGCCGCTAGAAAAGACTTTGAGTGCCCAAGACTCAACAGCCTCAGTGGTAGCGGGTCCATCGGGCCAGTCCTTTTTAATGAAGCCCTGTGGCTTTGTAGGACATCTTCCTGCTGGGGTTTGAACAAGCGGACAAGAGATAGAAGAGAATAGCCTAGGACTTTGTGCGGGTCTTTCAACTATTGTTTGTTCTACCTTTACAGCAGTATTTGCACCGATGTTTACACCAGTATTTGCTGTGTGGATAGCTTTTTGAGATTGATCCACAGAAGGTTGTTTGAAAGAAAAGCGGTGTCCGCACCCACATGTAGAGGTACGGACACCGCTCTCGATGCCGCATTCAGGACATGTTTTTTTGCCCTTGGGCATCTTATCACCTCAGTCGTTGGAAGGAGTCTTGGAATCACCAACAAAGTTCGAAAAGTATTTGATTACTCTTTCAAGCTTCTTGTTTCTGGTGGTTGCTCCATCACCAATCTCGTTGAACTGCTTCTGAATCTGGTCGAGCTTCGGGTGAATCTCTTGCCAGATAAAAGAAGCCTCCTTCATAATTGCAGAAACTTTTTCCTGGGTCTCTTTCTTAACTCTAGCCATAGCTTAAAGCCTTTCTTGCTAAAAAGGAACCGAACCAACGGATTCAGTATAGCAGAAAAAATCTTTTTCGCAAACCCATTTTTTAAATTTTTTTTCAGGATTTGTTTATTAGGTGGAATTTTCGCATGAGATTTAAAAACTCATCGTGAGAGTAGCCAAGAACGCAAATGAAATAATAAACCAAATTAGAAAAATCTTTGTCAAGTTTGGTCTGCCATTGGATGGCTTCCGCTGAAAGGTCGTTTTTACGGGCGTCCCATGCTGCCGAGAGCAGCTCGTTTAGAATGGTAGTAGACACTACCCTGTTGCAATGACAGCATTGTGTAATACCGTCTAAAAGCTCTTTGCTCAACTTGTGCCCACAGTTTGGACATAAACTAATCATATAACTATTTATGCAAGAAGGGGCGGTAAGCGTTAGCCTACCACCCCTTCTTTTTTTCCAAATTATATGACTATTTTTTACTCAGTCATCGTCTTCTGAGTCTTCTTCATTATAGAAGTCGCAATCCTCAGGATAATTATCCTCAGAATAGTTGTCTTCTACAGCTTGATCGTCTCCACCTTCGTCTTCTTCGTCTTCATTATCTTCATCTTCGTCTTCATCTTTGTCTTCATCTTTGTCTTCATCTTCGTCTTCATCTTCATTGTCTTGATCGGTCAAAGAAGATTCTTCCTCGTCTTGATCTTCTTCTTCCTCATCTTCTGTAGCAACGGAACCTTCTTCTGGAAAGAGATCTCGCCACTCAGACAAAGTTTCTGCAAAGTCTATGGAGTCGTTCAAAGCGTGCTTGTCCAAAACCATCTTGATCAACTCAAGGAAAGTTACATCAAGAAAGATGCTCTCGCCTTCCAGGAAGGAGATTTCGCCTTCTTTCTCAATTATTTCTTGAATTTGATCCATGACCTTTCTGATGGATTTCTTCCCGGCTTTTTTGGACTCATCAACATCAACGCCAACCTCCTTACAAGCAACCTCTACCATTTTTTTGGAGGCTATTGGCTTTGACTTAGAACGCTTTTCTGCTATTTCTTTTTCTCTTTCCTCAGACCTATTGAGGACTTTTTGTGCTCTTTCCAGAAGCTTTTTATCGCCACAGCCTTCAGCTATTACCTTTTTTGTCTCTGCTCTGTCTTTCTTTTTGTTAACAGAAACAAGTTGCTTGTCGAGGGCTTCGATTTTTCTATCGTGGATTTCCTCGGACCTTTCTAAAGCAGCCTTGAGAACAGCTGGCCGCTTTTCTACGTCTATCTTTGCAACGTGAATGGCAGCTCCTCTTTTGAGCTTGTCTTCACAAAGAAGGTTCAAAGATTCTTGATCTAAAGATTCAATCAGATCATCCGTCTCTTTTAACCATTTAGAGTCTTTTTGCAGAACCTCTAAGATTCTATCATCAGGAACATTGAACTTTCTAAGTTCCATGACAGCAGCAATTTCATGACCTTCTGTTAAGTCTACTCTATTCTTGTTTTCTGCCCAAGACAGAACTGCTGCATCCAAGTCGGTTTCACAAGAAAAGATCTGGCATACGATGTGCTCGTATGCAACATCTGCGGTAGCTTTGGAAGTACCTTGAGTTCTTGGATCAACAACCTCTTCTTTTCTTTTAATGAGGTAATCCAAAGCTCTATATCTACGGTCGCCACCAACAAGCTGTGGCCTTAGCTCTCCATTATGATCGACCCATCTACAAATTAAAGCTGTGAGAAGAGTTCTTTTCTTGATATCTTCACGCAGATCAGAAGAAACTTTTTTATCAGTAAGGGCGTTAAGACCGGTCTGAGTAAGCAGCCTAGGATTAGAGAAAGAGTAGTCGCTAGAATCTTCAGTTTTATCTGGGGTCAGAATTGACGAAAATGGAACTTTGTAGAAGTTGCCGTGAAGTTGTTCGACACCACTAGCTTTTTTCATCGAAAAAATCCCTTTTCACGAGTAAGAAGAAAAGAAAACAAAAAAAACAATCAGTTTTTCAAAACTCGTAACCCTTATCTTCAGAAAAGGGCTTCCTGCACCTTAAAAGAGAAGAGGTTTCGTATTCCTTTTCTCCAGTAAAGTCTAGACCAACATTCTTTTTACGAAGAACCAACCCCTCAAGTTGTGGATTTTGAAGGCTCTCTTTATAACGGTCTTCGAAATTCTTGTCAAATAATTCAGCAAGCCAAAAGTTTTTCGAGATTTCCAATGCAATCCCTGCCTTGCACAACTTTGAAGGAGAGTTACAAATGTTGGTTAAAAGCTGGAATCTCTCGATCTGTGCTGGGCGATAGAACAAGTACTTGCCCGCTTGAAGAATATCAAAAAATATTACCTCTTTTGTGGAGCCTACATCTTTGTTCATAAGCTCCCCATCCAGCCAGTAATCTTTTCCCTCTTCTAAGTTCAACGTTGAAATTAGCTCATCTTTTTGCTGAGGAGTAAATTCGAAATTTGCGAAAGGCTTGCCGTGCCTTGAACCTACCGTTATGCTCCTATCCTTGCCAATATAAACTACTATCCTAGAACCCCTAAACTTCCTTTGGGCAACCCATTGACCGGTCGCCTCATAAGAAGGCAAATCGGAAGGAAGCATCCTGCCTTTAGGTCTAGGGGGGTAAATTATTCTCACGACGCACCATGCCACCAAGTAGAGGGATGCCCTAAGTTTAACAGCGTTTTTGGCGTTGTAAAACCGCCCAAAAAAGGGCATTTCTTCCCATTTTGCCCAGTCTGCCTATTCAGCTGGGGTAAACATCTGTCCACATACCATGCACACAATTTTAGGTGGGTTCATGCTAGTTGGGCCACGACCTGAGCGTATGCTATTGAATGGAGAAGGACATGAGCATGTATACTTGTAGGTATATTCTCGTTTTGAAGGAATAGAAGACCTACAGTTGTAAAAATATTTCCAACAAATTTCTTCAACAATCTCATTTACCGCTTTGCTCGCTTCTGTGTTCGTGACTTTCTCTGGATTTTTTAGGGAATTGATTTCAACTACGTTTCTAGGTGGCAAAAGAGATAGCAATGACCAACCTTGATTTCTGTGCTTTATAACAAAAAACCCACGTTGAACGCATTCCTTAAGAAAATGCTTGTTGTGATAGCAGTTTGTTCCAACGTCCTTGTTTCCTCTCTTTTCATTTTCACGATGCACCATCTCGTGAAAAGTTTCAATTACAATCTGTGTGGGGGTCAAAGAAAAAATCTTTGGCCCAAAAAACAGTGTATCGTTTAAGGACATAAAGCCCAGGTTTTTTTCAAACCTAGGCTTTATGCTTAAATAAAGTTTCTTTCCAAAAAAGCGATAACTTACTTCTTCAGAAATTTTTTCTAAAAAAGAAACAATCTTAATGTCTTCTTCTTTGGGCTGAAGGGCGGTCATAGTGTTGTTCTTTGATTGCTTCGTAAACTTCGTTTCTGTGGACCGGAACATTGTCGGGTGCAACTATGCCAAGCCTCACAGTGTCGCCTCGAATGTCTACAACATAAACTTTTACATCGTCACCAATAACTATATTTTCATTCTTTTTTCTGCTAAGCACCAACATAAAGTCCCTTTCATGTTGAAAGAAAGTTTCGGAACAAAAAAATTGTACCAAGAAAAAAGAAAATTGTCAAAAAAAAGCCGCCAGGGGTTACCCAGCGGCTCCTTTTTTGTGTTCAAATTTTATGAAACATTAGAAGAGTCTTTGTGCACAAACAGTTACGGCTGCAACCCATGCTCCAGCCTTACCATTGCAAATGCCTAAAGACTGAAGAATTCTACTGCAACGTGGGTAGTAGTACTTCATAGAAGCTACCGTATAGGTTCCGTCTGGTTTTTTGCATTTCATTGAAAAAATCCTCCTTGAATGAATAATCCATTACTAAATTATATAGTAAAAATAGAAACTGAATTAAACGTTTGTGCCGTCAGTTCCTTGATTTTTGGCAACATTATTGAGCCTACGCCTTTTTTTCTCAAACAGCTTTAATGTCGATCCTCCTTCATGGTGAACCCAGCTCTTACAACAAACTCCTTGAAAAAAGCCTCTAGCTCTCATTCCTTGAGCGAACTCTTTTGCTTCTAAACCAACATGAGACGGCAACTCGGGAATACTTACATACTTAAATAAGTCTCTATGGCATATAGAACAATACATTGGTAAAAATTCTTCTTCTGTTAAAACAAAATCGTCTTCATTCGGATTCATTGTTTTAGAGACCAAGCGTTCTATTGGGTCCACAGGATTGTCGGTAAGAGGAGAAACCATCTTAACACCGTCTGCCTTCATTCTCTCTAAAGAAGATCCTAAATTAAAAAGCCAGTCTTTAGAAGAAGGCAAAACGTCTGAGTGCATTATGACAACATACGGAATTACCCTTTCAGGTTCAGAAAATTTAAATGGATTTTTTAGGGCAAAATTAACGGCTGATCCAAAACCACCGTTAGTGGTTTTTCTAAGAATTCTAACGCCGGGTAGATTTGCTTTCTGAATCTGTGAGTAGTAGTTGTCGTTCTTTGAAGCATCGTCAACCAAGGTAATAAGATACCGGTTAGAGTGGATGCTGTTAAATATAGATTGCAACAATTTGCTTACGTTAGAGTGTTTGCCGTAAAAAGGCACTATTATCTCAACGTCGCCATCAAACTGTTTTCTTTCTATAGTTCTAGATATAGTATTCTTTTTATCTTCCATATGTAAATTAATTAGGATAACTCTTATATTATAAGAGAGTAAAAATGAACCAAAAAAACATTAAAGAGTATATAAGAGCCTTAAATCACATAAGTGACTTTCTTAAAACACTTCTAGATGAAGAAAATAGAGTAATACCAGAACCGGTGGACAAGCTTTCTGAGATTACCGAGCTTAGGATGCTTTCGAAGTCTGGCATTTGGCCAGAAGCAGTTCCTAAAGACCTAATATGTGGAGATTCAGAAGAAGACAAAATATCTAGAGCAAATGGTATCGTTGAGGAGTTTATAGGAGAAAGCTTAAAAGAAAAAAGCTTTTTAGATTTTGGATGTGGAGAGGGACACATACCATACGTTGTTGCAAACCAAGAGGCAGAACAATCAGTCGGGTATGACTTAAAAAACCAAGAATGGGAACATTTCGACAAACCAAGCAAACTCACACTTACAAGCAATTGGGAAGATGTAGAGAAGCTAGGCCCATTCGACATAATTCTAGTTAATGACGTATTAGATCACACGAAGAATCCAAAAGAAGAACTAGCAAAGATACAAAGCGTTAAAAAACCACAAACAGGAAAAGTAATATTAAGAATTCATCCATGGTCAAGCAGACATGGAACACATATCTACAAGCAGTTAAACAAAGCTTATCTGCATTTGGTATTTACTGAGGAGGAGCTTATTTCCATGGGTCTGGAAGAGATGAGGACTTTAAAAATTCTAGATCCAATCAGTTTTTACAAAAAAATAATAAGGGAGTCAGGATTTAGCATTATAAAGGAACATGTAACAACTCAACCAATAGAAATGTTTTTTACTCACACGCCAGAGATACTTAGAAGAATTAAATCCAAATGGAAGAACAGCGAAACACCAGAACTGGCATCTGGTGCTTTATTCCCCAGAGAAATTTTAGAAACCCAATTCATAGACTTTACTTTGATTTAAGAAAGTCGATTGCGTAATCCCAATCTTCTTCAGCAGATCCTTCTATGGATAGTGATTCTCTGTGCTTGAAACGTTCGTAAGCTATAGCTTCTATATCGCTTTTGTTCAGTTCCTTTTCCAACATGTTCAAAGAGTCAACAACTGAGAGACCTCTTTTTCTATACTCTGCCATTCTAAAAACTTGGTCTAGGTTTAGACCTTCGGTGGAATTTGCCCAATCATCAGGAAGAATTTTTTTCCTAACTTCGATTGGGGGGTTATCAAAATGTCTTGTGTACTTAAAGCGAGAAGGTCTGTTTCTTAAAGCAGAATCAACTTTAGATATATCATTAACGGTCATCACAAAGACTACGTTCTCATGAGTTGTATAAACTCCATCTAGACCATTCAATATAATATCAAAGGTAAACTTAACAAACTTGTTCTCACCGCCCATGATACATTTTCTTTTATCAAAATAATTATCAAAATCTTCAAATAAAACAATACATCTTTTAGGTATCTGAGAAAACAACAGGAGTAGATCATGATTGTTCCATTCTGGGTCTAAAGTGAAAATCATTATCGGCAACCTGTGCTTTGTTGCTAGATGCTTAACAAAGCTAGTTTTCCCGTTACCTGGCAAGCCATATAGCAAAGCACTAGTTTTGTTTCTAGCACCTTGTGAAACCTCTTCTACTTCTTTTTCAAAGTCTTTCCAAAGATGATCTTCTACAACGGGCTCAGGATAACTCTTCTTAATAGAACCTATTTTATCAGTCCCATAAGGAAGCATCAGCTCAACAGGCACACCAAGAGCTTCTAGCTGCATGTCTTTTATTTTTTGGTTAAAGTAGTTCTTAAGAAGTTTGTATTTCCATCGAAGGCAGGTAACATTGGTTACATGATCTTTTCCATTCCAACCGGCCTGCATGAGTCGTTCATTTCTGTCTATGTAGAACCATGGGGCCCCCTTAAAAAAGCAGAATGCCGCAAAAGACACAGGATGCCTATTCTCCATGGTGAGCTCTTCATGAAGAATTATTTTTTTTTCTTCTTTGCAAAGCTCATAGAGAGTCTTAAAAGTATTAGTGTCTATTCTAACTTCTATAAGAAGTACGTACTTAAATATTGCCCATACGCCTACCAAAGAAGCAAAAAAAGCAAAAATAGCGGACCACATATTTTAATCTTTAAAAGGGTTTGCTAGAGAATCACGCTCAGACAAAATATATTCGCCATTCTTAGGCCAGTCAACACCAAAACTATCGTACTTAAAAGTTTCTTCTCCTAAAACAGAGTAAAGACCAGATTGAAGATAAAATACACAAGATTCGTCTTCTAGAGAAAGAAAACCATGACCACAACCTTTGGGGACATAAATCTGTCTGCCATTTGATTCGCTTAACTCGGCAAAGAAAAACTCCTTAAAGCTAAACGAATCTCTTCTTAAGTCGATAACAACGTCCCACACAGAACCCTTAACGCAAGTAACCAATTTAGAATATGAAGCACAATGAATGCCTCTTAAAACATTTTTTTTACTCGAAGACCAATTAGATTGAACCCAATTTAAGTCAGGTAAAAAACTGTATTTTTCTTTTTCAAAGGTTTCTTGAAAAAACCCCCTGTCATCTCGAATCCTATTAGGAGAGATTATGAAACAATCTTTAACGTTGGTTTCTAAAGAAGTCATTAAAAAGTTAGTTCATTGTATGTGAAATAGAACTTTTCAGAAGCTTGAAGTTTTAGCTCTAAAATAGCTCCACCAACTACACTTACGGAGAACGATTCAGAAGGAGAAGAAGGGTCTAAACTCTCGTTTGAGCTCAAAGAAATGTTTATAGAATCACCATTTGAGTCAAATGCCTTTGTAATAAAGAAAGCCTCACGACTAGAACGATTTATTATGGTGGCTTTATAGCTAGAAGAAATAGCAGATTTTATAGGCAAAGAAACCTTATCAAACTCTAAATCTTTTGTTATCAAGGTAGGAATATGATCTGTTGTGGCTAAAAGTTCCAAAATCTTTGGACGTTTACCAATGAACATATCATAAACTATTTGTGCCCTCTTGCCATAAAGAGTAAAAGCATCGCCATTCTTTAATGGCTTGTTTATGTAAGGTACATAAACGGCTTGTTCGTTAAGATTGCCTATCACATTCTCTATACTACTAGGAAGTGGCTGAGAGTATATGATCTCATAATCTATGTTATTAACTAAAAATGTATAAATTGGTGCCGGTGTCATTTTATTATTCAATCGTGGTCGTGGTCTAGTTCCGTCATCCAGTATGCTTCGCCTAAAAATGCTTCCCAGGACTTAACTTTTACAGTAGTCACAAAAAGATTGGATTTAGGCTTTGATGGAACTTTTAAAAGTTTCATGCCTGCTTCCTGAGGGGTTCTTCCGGCCTTTTTGAGATTGCATTTAACACAGGCAACAACAATATTATCCCATGTAGTCAATCCACCTTGGCATCTAGGGATAATGTGGTCCAATGAAAGATCGTTCTTTGAAGAGCAATATTGACATTGGTTGTTATCTCTTAAGTAAATTGTTCTTCGGTTGTAATGTATTTTTCTAGATGGCATCTTGTCATATTTTGTAAATTGTATCACCTCAGGTACTCTAAGAACGTAGTTCACAGTTCTTATACCTTTTTCACCAGCAGTCGGTCTCATTTTTGTCCAATCAGTCCAATCAAAAGATCTAAAATCATTTACAGGATCAACGATTTTTGCCTTAGGAGTTCCGTCTGCGTAAACGGACATGACGCGGGCTATGGCAACCTCTAAAGTGGTTATCCCTATAGCAAGCCACGACCTATTCAGAACTAAAACTTTCGATTGTTGGATAGTACCAACCATAAGCTAACCTTTCGATAGGTAATAATATACAAGAATCGATCAAGAGAGTCAAAAATTCTAATCATATTTAGGAAAGAATGACTAAATAAAAATATGTTAAAGTTCAAAGATTGGTTAATTAGCGAAGGAACCAACGCTGGTGCAAAAACAGGGCTATATCCATTAGGTTATGGTGGGATAGGCTTGTATCCTCCACAGTGGTATCCCACAAGAAGTGCAGATGCAATATTTTATATGTCAATTGACGAGAGAATATTTAAGAATAATGATGGAGGACAATTCGACATAACGCACATACCAGGAAGCCCACCGAAAAGAATGAACAGCGGAGAAGGTGGAAGATGGAATATAAAACACATAAAAGGAGAACCAAGCCATCTTAAAAAGAACAGCAATTTTGCAGCAAACAACGGTGAAGGAGAACCATGGAGCATAAAGCACATAAAGAAATAAAGCCAATGTCCAGAGAAGAATTGGCGTCAAGAAAACAATGTTGTGGGAACAGGTGCAGAAATTGCCCCTACGTTCCTAAGCACATGAAAGGATCAAAAAAAATAGGACAGGAACTATGTTCCTATCCTATTTTCAAACAGTGAGTTTTATAGAAAATCAGACAAACTGTTTCTCTGCTTCGATCCAAAAATCGATTCCATCTCCTTCGGGACGACCGGCTTCTTCCCAAAGAAAATATGCTCTTTCTCTAATAATGTCTTCTTTTGAGGAAGACATTGAGCAGCAACCCCCGCTGGTTGCACTAATCTCAGAAGAAGCGTCCAGCTGAGCTGTGGTGTTAGAGTTGCAGCAGGTCTTGGAATCCTTCTGCTGCCAGAAAATGTTACTTGTCATTTTGTTTCCTTTCGTGCAAAGTTTCCGAACTAATTCAATCATAAAAAAAATAGAGTGTTTTGTCAAGCCCTAGCTATCTTAGAAAAAAAATACACAAAGAAACTAAGGCCCACCATTTTCCAATACGTAGAAGGAGAAAGACCAAATAGGTCCAACAAAACGCTGTTCCACAAAAAGTTCATAGGAAAAGCAAAAATCAAAATCAGAAGAACCAAAGAAAAAACAGCCGAAATTTCAGACAAAGACTTCTCTTCCAATTTAGCACCTACTCAAAACCAAAAAACTTTTTTGCCACTGCTTTTGCTTGATCTAGCATTCTTTTTTCAGAAAGGAAAACGCATTGGCTGCATGATTTGATGGGATCGACTATTGGTTGTTCGGGGAAAGCTTCAGTAGGTATACCACAATCTTCGCAATAGAAGTAAAAAGGAGACCCACTATGGGCTCCAAAAGAATCTATTTGCTTAATTTCTTTTCCGTAGGCAAATCTACGGATAAATTGATCTATTAACTCTTTTTCCATGCACCAAATTTAGCACAAAACAATAAAAATGCAAGGGTCGCCAAAATTGACGACCCAAGATCGCCTTCCACACATGGCGGATGCGTCAAAGCCTTATCTGGGGACCGATCCTTCTCTCACTCCTACCTGAAGCCAAACAAGACGATCTCTATCGTCCCAAACTATATTTAGAGACATATCTACGGTGTGCAGAGGATGACTCCAAAGATCTTCTAGAATTTTAAATTCTAAGGGGTCATCTGGATCGCCGTAGTGCATATCAAAGTACTTTTTTTGTAAGAACTCTGCTATCTTTCTGGCTCTATTGAACTTAAGCCAAACATTCATGTTTCATCCTCGTACAATTTGTTTAGATTGAACACCTGAGTGAGTCTTGGGCTCCCATGGTGATTGCAACCATTATCATGCACAAAAACTGGTGCGACCCCAGTATGATTTGAGTAAACCTTTTCATTGTGAAAGTAGTAATCGTCCAAAGATGTTGAAAACGTATTGAGTGCCAAAAAATTACCATAATCTAATTTTATTTTAGGAGTTACTGCTTTAGAATTCAAGTTGTTGTAATAATATGTGTAAACGCCTTGATCTCCAGCATAAGCAAGAGTATTTAATGAACGAGGGAATGTAGGAAGCGCCTTATAAACACATTGATCCAATAAGTCAATGAATAATTCGAGTTTAGACAAAACAACCCCAGCATTAATGAAATAACGATTATTAAGATCAAAAGAAGAATAATCGTTATAGTTAGCCCATTGTTTCTTTGCCTCTACACCGGGCCATTGATTCTTTTCTGCTCCGAATATCACATAAGAATCCAAGTCGAAACTGTTAGGTATATCTTGAATAGAACCCTGGCAAATCACATCTGATGTGTCGCAAAAAACAACTCTTTCAAAGTCTTCTTTTAAGTAGGCCTTTTTCAAAGCATCTCTAAGAAGAAAAATTCTATAAAGTATGAACTCAAATTGATACCCATACTTACCAGCAAACTCTAGCTCTAATGCTGCGTAGTTGATACGATTAAAATGAATATGATAAATAGAATCTAAAGGATTATGTTTCTTAAAAGATCTAACCAACATACTTTTGGAAATATCCAGCGAATCTTGACGAGCCCAAGTTGCGACGATTAGTGTGGTTGAATTATTCATTGTTAAGGTAATGTTGTTGTTTTAAAATTGGGTACATGCCCACTATCTATATTTAGGCGTTTTTACCACCTTTTTGACAAAAGCGAAGAAGAATTGTGTCAGCGTCAAAAAGGTGGTATAATCTAAGACATCTTGGTTTTCACAATTTCTCAAGATCGAGAATACGAAACGCTTATGCCGATGTAACTCAGTTGGTAGAGTAGCAGTTTTGTAAACTGCCTGTCGTCGGTTCGACTCCGACCATCGGCTCTTTAACATCTCCTTAGTTTCTACATAAATAGAACAAAGGAGATAATGTGGACGTTAAGTTTCTAGAGAGAATAACTTGGAACAATCAACTAAAGAGCCAATCATCATGCTCTCCGTCTAAAAGACCGTGTAAAGGCGGAGGTAATGGAGACAATGGAGGCAACAACAGCGGAGAATGTGTACCCTCTAAATCGGTTACACAAACACCTTCTTGGTCTTCAAATAAAGGCAATGTAAAAGTTACAATATCATTTGGATGTAATGGATATGGTGATCCCGGTTCTGGTGGTGGTGAAAACTCGCCATCAAGTTGCAGACCTCAACCAGGAAAAGAATACTCAACTGTAATAAGCTCCCAAGGCGATGGTAGTGGTAGTGGTGGTGGTGGTGGTGGTGGTGGTGGTGGTGGAAGCGGCAGTGGTGGATGTGTAAAAGTCTGTGTAAGCACATAAAAAAGCAGGCCATGGTTTCCCATGGCCTGCTTACTTCAATTAATAGTATTGTTGGAACTATCGGTCCAACAATCTCTTTCTATATCTGACTTCTACGTTACCAGAATCATCTGCACGAAGAACGGCTTCATATCTGCCGTAGTCGTACACGGCTCTCTTTCCGTTTCGGCTTCTGGTAACAGACTCCTTAGTTGGGCAAGCAGGAGCACAAATAGGAACCTCGACACTAACTCTCTGCGAGGTTGTGTTGCAGCAAGCGTCTGTGCTCTTCTCACAGAAAGACAGACAACCCGCCTTTTGGACAGCACATGGAGCAATCTTGTCCTTGCCCCTATAAGAGAGGGTAGGAGCATTGCAACTGCATTTAGAGGTACAAGCACAAGGCTGTGCCGATGCAGTGGTTTGCTGTGCAGGGGCGGCCTGAGCGGTCTGAGCTTGCTCGGTTGTCAGAATACTCTTGGTATTGTCAGGAGTGGTAAGAGAAGTCGAATCAGCAGCAAGAACCTGAGTAGTCAGGGCAATCATCAAAGCAAAAAAACAAGGTTTCATAAAGATCCTTTCTTAGAGAGTTACGAACACCCAAGTATTATAGCTCAAAAAGCAGAAAAGTAAAATCAATGGCTGAAGATATCGAATAAACTACCCAAATTACCAAAAACCTACCAAAGCTAATTCAAAATTAGGCGAAAAGTCCGTAAATAAAGTAATAGTAAGTGCACAAAAAGGAAAGACATGCCAAACCCAAAGATTATTAGATATGATGATAGTGTTAAAAAAGCTTTTTTTAACAGAGTAGCAGGAGGTGTTTCTCCCACGCCTTCACCTACAGGTATCTCTCCTACACCTTCACCTACACCTTTTGAGAATGGCTGGGATGGAAACACATACTATATAGATGGACAAGCAACAACACTAGACTTTAATGGATCCGGTTATTGGAACAGCATTTACTACATTAACGGCCAAGCAACAACACTAGACTTTAATGGATCTGGATGTTGGAATAATATTCTATATGGACTTAATGGTGCAACTCCTGCTTCGGTTCTCTTCAACCCTTCAACAGACAACGGTTACAACATTTGTGACGATGTGTACTACATTAGCGGCCAAGCAACTGCATTGGATAGTAGTGGCAATGGCTGCTTAAACAGCACCGACTATCAAAATGGAATGCCAACAGCGTCTTTAGTTTATAATGGTTGGAATTCGTGCACAGGAGTTTATTATAAAGATGGACAAATTACCACGCTAGATTCTAATGGAAGTGGATACTGGAGTTCTCAAGCATATTATGAAGGAAACACTCAACAAACAGGTTGGAATAGTTATTATTATTATATCAGCAATACTGAAACAACACTAGACCAGAATGGCGATGGATGTTGGAATAACGCTCACTACTCAGGTGGTAATATTGATTTTGACCCAAATAACGGCACAGGGTTTAATAGTTGCGATAGCACTTATTACATTAGCGGCCAAACAACAACACTAGACTCTTTTGGAATAGGATGTTGGGACGGAAAGAGCTACTCAGCCGGAGTAGTTACATTTGATTCATCCAATGGTACAGGCTATTTCTCATGTGACAGCACTTACTACATTAGCGGCCAAGCAACAACTCTAGATGCTAATGGAAGTGGATACTGGAATACTTCCGCATATTATCAAGGAAACAGTCAACAAACAGGTTGGAATGGTTATTATTATTATGTCGGCAATACTGAAACAACTCTAGACCAGAATGGTGACGGATGTTGGGACGGAAAGAGCTATTCAGGCGGAAGTTTAACATTTGATTCATCGAGTGGTACTGGTTATTTCACATGTGACAGCACTTATTACGTTAGTGGACAAGCAACAACACTAGACTCTAACGGAAACGGAGTTTGGAACGGTAGTCCTTATTATCAAGGAAACAGTCAAACAACAGGATGGAATGGTTATTATTATTACATTAATAGCGTTGAAACAACGCTAGATTCTAATGGAAGTGGATACTGGAATACTTCCGCATATTATCAAGGAAACAGTCAACCAACAGGATGGAATGGTTATTATTATTACATTAATAGCGTTGAAACAACTCTAGACTCTAACGGAAACGGAGTTTGGAACGGTCCCGACCTCGTCTTCTATCACCCTTATTATCAAGGAAACATTCAACCAACAGGATGGAATAGTTATTATTATTACATTGATAACGTTGAAACAACACTAGACTCTACTGGTAACGGATGTTGGGAAGGAAAGAGCTACTCAGGCGGAAGTTTAACATTCGATCCATCTAACGGCGACTACGACAGTGGTTATAGTTTATGTGACAGCACTTATTATATAAACGGATCCCCAACAACCCTAGACCAAAATGGTGACGGTTGCATAAACCATGTTCAATATGAGTCTGGACAGATTGATATAGGAGCTCCACCTTGCGATTTAGTAGAAAGATACTTCTGGACAGGAAGTGCGGGATCGGGGGGTTCATGGAACGCGTCCAATTGGTACTCTGATGCTGCCCATACAGTTTCGACGTCGGCACCAGATCAGTATACAGGTTTAGTTGTAGTAGATTCTCCTTTAACTCACACTAGTAGTATAACACCACCTACAATTCTAAACTTGGTTGTAAACGCTGAGCTCGCGATAGGTTTAACGGTTAATGGCACAGCTAACTTCAACAACAACGCATTACTTTCTGGCGACGGAGCAAACTATGGAAAATTATACATGATAAACAATCCTGTTGTCTTTAACGATAGTTCAAAGTGCGTTTCTATAGTGACCAACGATTACCCTATAGTCGGTGACGCAATATTTAACGACAACGCAGTGTGTCAAGGCACTGTATCGGGAAATGCAACCTTTAACAACGATGCCTCGCTATCGAACGAACACGGAGATAACTTTTATGGCATAATAAATGGTAACGCTACATTTAATAACAACTCTATTATGAACGGAAGAGTTAAAGGAAATGCAACATTTAATGACAATTCATGTGCAGGTTTTGGTGGTAACAACGGTGGTGAGCCTTGGATAGGCGGTGTAATAGAAGGAGACGCAACATTTAACAACAGCTCTGCTGCTGGGACGTATAATGGCGGAGTTAGTGACGTAAATTATGTAACTGTTAATCAAAATGCAACCTTCAACGATACCTCTGTTTTTAATTACGGTACAGTTCAAGGTAATGCAACATTTAATAACAGCTCTCGCATTGGACGAGACTTTGAGGTAGGAAATTGTGGAGTAGTAGCAGGAAACGCTACTTTTAATGATTCTGCAATAAACTTAGGACAAGTTAATGGAAACGTTACATTTAATTATTTGACTTCGAACGAATATGGTGTTGCGGTAGATGTTACTGGCTATGCAAACGGAAGTGTTGGAGGACTAACTTATGTTAATAATGCTGGTGGTGGGGATGCAGAGATTACTACTTGGGAGTTTCGTAATACATCAAACATTGGAATCGTTACAGGAGCGGCTCGGTTTTACACCTACAATAACAACCATGGCTTTACAAATGGAATAACCTCATTCTATGATAATTCAAAAAATTATAGAGACAACAACGTTCGTTACCTTGGAGGAGTTGTTAACGGAAATGCTACTTTCTATGATAATTCTGTTAACTACGACGGAACTTCAATTGTTAATGGTAACGCTATATTTAATGGCACATCAGTTAACGAGGGAACTATCAACGGAAATGCTACCTTTAATAATGCGTCCAATAATATAGGAACCGTTTCAGGAACAGTAACCTGTAATACTACAGGTACATGTAGTTAAAAATAGATTAAGACCTACGATATCTCTTTTTAGATATTTTGTGGGAGGTCATAGTTGTTCCTGTTATGGGGGACACATGGGTTGGACCTACGTAAACGTAGCTAGAAGACTTGTCGCCGTTAAAAGCTATGAGAGCTCCGTTTCCGTCTGGGTGCATCCCCATGAACGTACCGACTCCCCTCTCGCCCAATTTAATTTTCTTTCCTTCTTTAGTGAGATAGTAAGGTCCGCCAGAAACCCTTACCTTATCTCCCTCTTTAAGTCTTTTCATTTATAAAATCTTCGAAAAGTGGACTTAAAAACTTTCTTAGTTCAAAGCCAAATCCAAAAAACTTAATGCAAAAAACATTATCGTGATGACTAAAGCTGAACTTAAAACCAAAGTCAAAGTTTTCTAGCATTAGTCCATAAGAATAGCAACCTCTAAAATCTCTTTTTCTAAGAAGTATCAATTTGGGCGAGTACAAAGAAATTATAGTGTTATCTTTTTCGAAGACACCAAGCCATTTAGACTTCAACCCAATAAAGCGGACAAAGAATGATTGCAGTCTTAAAAAAATATTTTTTCTTCTTTTCTCTTCCCTATCCTTCAAAATCTTAAATTTTTCTTTTGTGCTTTCATGAAAAAACTTTTGGAATCTATGTAATTTAACTTCTACTAAGGTACCGTCTGTGTATTTTGCTCTAAAATCGATCAAGTAATCAATTAAGTCAGTTGTGTAATACGCACCAAAGTCTAGGACTCCATGAAACTGCTTATTGACTAGTTTGCCGTCTTCTAGCAAGTACAATCCATCTTTTTTAAGAATGTAATCAGAAAGGCAGTTTTCTAAACATTTTGTTTGGAATTCAAGTTCAGAAAAATCGAAATTTCCAAAATCGTTAGGATAAGGAAGAGCAATTTCCTTGTGGACTTCTATTCGATCAAACATACCCATAAAAGAATCCTCTTAAAAAGTATTTTAACATATAAAAGCCATGCGTCAAATGCTTTTTGAAAATAGGTAAAAGCCCGCAGACCAAGCAAGAGGAGGAACAAATAAAAGTTTGTATAATGAAGGTTGCCTTCTAACGTTCATCAAAAATAGAGTTTGGTCGTCATCTGTAAGGCCACATTCCATAAAAATAAGTAAAAAGTAGCTGATTGTCAAACAAAAAAACCCCTGCCTTTTTAGGGCAGGGGTTTTTGAGATCTAAAAATAGGTAGCTTTACTCTTTTTTAGACGCAACAGCCGAAACAAAATCCTTCATATCCATGGAACCCTTAACGTAATCCATTGAGTTTGGAAAAGAGCGTCTAGCCTTTGTAACATAAGAATCGGAATCATTAGACTCGTAGGAGTCATCAGACTGCTCGTCCATATGCTGCGATAGTCTTTCAAACTGCCTGTTGTCTAATTGGTCAATGAGATGAGTCATCGCAGAAGCGAGTCTATGGCCCAAGGCCATAAGCTGTTTGTCTTCTGTTCTCGATGCCTTAATAAGTTCACCAAGTCTCATTGCAACATGAACTTCGATGTTGACGTTGCAACAAAGATCTACCTTAAAGGGCGGATTAACGTTAGGTCTGGGTTCAAAGTGGGACATTTTAAATCTCCGATTCTAAATTGTGAAATTGAGTGTGAATTAACGAAGTAACAATAAAAGCAAGGAACTAGAACATAATATCACCCCCAGTTTCAAAAGATAAGTTGTGGTTCTCTCTAATTTTTTTAAGGCTTTTCTTGATTCTGTTGTATATCGTCACTCTTGTTGTATTGTACTTTTTTGAAAGCTCGGCAACACTTCTTCCTGTGAGGTAGTGCTCCATAAGAATCATTCTGTCCTGAACGTCTCTAGGAGAGTCTTGAGAACATTCTGCCAAAAGAGTAGGAAGCAAATCAGTAGAGACAACATTGTTTGAACTAGGCTGGGGAAGGTTGTTTATATCTTCTTGGTCCATTGAAAAACAACCATGACATCTCTTCTTTCTTTTCGACCTTCTTACAAAATCTATGGCTTTGTTAAAAAGGTGAGAAGAAAGGTACTTATCAAAGGATGCTTTGGAGGGATTGAATCTTAAACGGCAGGAGACCAGCTCTTGTGAAAGATATCCGTAGATTTCAGAGTCTCTAATGCTTCTTACGCGTTCGGAGTTAAACTTGTTCGATATTGCTTCGACCATATAAAGGTAGTCTTCAACGTTTATATGGCTCTGTTCGTAACAGGGCTTTGGTTGGCAACTCATTTTAGTATCCTGCTAAGACAATAGTAGCAGGACGCATCGGGAAAAACAGGTGTAAAAAGTAATGAAGCAAGTTTTTATTACAAGTGCTTTTAAAACAAGGACTTATAACTAACCAAGAAGTTTGTTTTCCATGTGACATCTAATTTCACTGAAGCTCCAAGGGGTTCCAAATGGAACACCCTCTCTCTGGTTATCCACGCCAACATCGAGTGCAAAAAGTTTCTTTCGAAATATGCTAGAGATAGAGTTATATGCAGTGTTAATAGACGACTCATCAATAGATGGGCAGGAAGAACCAACCAAACTTTCTAGTGCATTTTTAAGAGCAGAAGACTCTGTGTCTGATAGAAGCCCATTATCTTGATGACATAATTGGTTGTGTACATGGCCATAAAGCATCCAGCTTCCATAAGAAGATCTATACCAAGATTTGCAAGGGTAGTGCATGGCAAATATATGCTGACCTTCTATGTGAAATACATATTGATCATATGTTGCCTTAAAAAAAGGTAAAAAAGTCTGTCTGTTATCGTGATTTCCCCATATCAGATAAAGATTTTTACATCTTAACTTAGACACTAAATCACGAATTTGATCTTTAGGAGTAGAAGTCCAACAAAAGTCACCTAAAATTACCAAGTTATCGGTTTCACAAACAACATTGTTTGTTGCTTCTATTATTGAGTTATTCATTCTATCTAAAGATTCTTGACTTATCTTAATGCTCTTTAAGGGTATTAAGCCTTTATAAGCAGATTCAATTAGCTCTTTTTCTTCGATGCTTGTGAAGGGTCGGTTACAGTACTTAATGATGTTAGAGTGGTTTAGATGCCAGTCAGAAGTAAAATACCATGCCATATTGGAGTATAACAGAAAAAGGGTGCGTGTAAAATGGGTATTTTGACTAATTCAAAATTAGGATTGTTAAACCCACCAAGGGTTATCTAAAGTCCATCTAACGATCCTCTCTAAGCCCCTTAGAAAGGGCACAGGAGCAGTCCAGCCCATTTCCCTGAGTTTTGATCCATCAAGGGCATATCGCTTATCGTAGCCCTTTCTAACAGACTCAGAAGAAACTATACGGTATTTAAGCTTCTTTCCCATAATTTCAGAAACAAGCTCCGCCATATCAAGGTTGCTTAATTCAACATCGCCAACAACGTTATATCTATCTGGCAATGGGTCTCCGTCTTCATAAGAGGAAAGCGGCTTGTCTGCCAACCAAACAAAAACGTCAGCATGGTTTTGAGCGTGCAAGTAGAACCTAGTACCTGTTTCGTAATGTCCTGACTGATTCTTTTCGCCGTAGATTTCCATTTCTTGGTTTGTTGCAACTTTCCATATAATTTTAGGCAAAAACTTTTCTTTGTCTTGCCATTCGCCTATTGTATTCATCGTGTTGGTAATAACAACAGGAACACCGTATGTACGCCAGTAAGATATAGCAAGAGCTTCCTGTGCTGCTTTGGACGCAGAATATGGATTGGAAGGAATTATAGTGTCCCACTCAAAATGAGAGCTATTGGGAGGGCAATCTCCATAAACCTCATCAGTAGAAACTTGAAAAAAAACCTTAGGTTTAACTTTTCTTGCAAATTCAAGAACGTTAAAAATTAAGTTGCAGTTATTGGACCAACAAGAACCAGGATTTAAAACAGATCTTTCCACGGCAGAATCTGATGCCATGTTTATAACGTAATCTATTTTAGAGCTTAGCACCAAACCAGATGGATCGATGGATCTTGCTAAAATCTTGTTTTCTAGAACCTCATCTAGTGGAACCGACAAATCATGATTTAAGATGCAAACCCTGTCTTTTGGAATATCAATTTCGGAAAGCCTGGAGTAAGTGCCTTTGTGACGAAAAGAGTCTATTGCCACAACAAACCAGTCGGTATTTTCAATAAAATACTTTAAGCAATGTGTTCCTATAAAGCCGCTGGCCCCTGTTAATAGCACTCTTTTCATAAAGACCTTTCAAGAGAAGATTGGGTTTGAACTCCTACAAGAGTTTCAAGAAGCTTAAAGTTTTTGAAGAATAGATAAGAAGGAGTTATTTTAACTTGATACTTCTCTGCGAATTCTTCATTGTCTTCTAAGTTAACTCTAAAAACGCAAACACCCCTATTGTGCTTTTGAAATTTTTCTAGATGTTCAACATCGAAGCAATCGCCACACCAAGCAGACCAAAACTGCAGGATGCAGACCTTGCCAGACTTTTGAAGTGAATCAAACTTTTTTTTGTCAAAACTCTTCATGATAAAGCCCAATAAACTTTTTATACCAATTCATGTAATCTTCTTCAATAGGAGCAAGAAAACCTTTTTTCCACGCACCAAGCATATGGTCAAAAGAAGAAGAGGAAGTCAATTCAGAAAGAGAGGCAAGCCTTTCTGAGGGGGTTGCGGTGGGGTCTAAAGTTTCAAAAAGCTTTTTCTTTACAAAGGTTGATTGGTTTAAAAACAAACATTCATTTACAGAAACAAAAATTTCCCACGCAGATAATAAAGATTCACTATCATAAACAGGACGCAACCCTTCTAAACTAGGTTTCCATTTGTAAAAGAATTCCTCATATTCAAACCAAGATTTTTCAACAAAAAAATGAGTCTTGTCTAAGTGTAAAAGATTTTGCGGAATAACGTTGTTATAAGGTGACCTTAAGCAAATTTTGTACATTCCAGGATGATGCGGATTAGAATTCCACACCACAGTCAAAACACACAATTTTGCGTTCCATTTTCTTTTGTCTGATTCAAAAATAATCAAAGATGAGGAAGTATGATAAGCTATTGGATAGCTTATTTTTTTACGAGATGCGTACTCTTCAAAAACATTCATAGATCAAAATCTTGGAATAAGTAAGGATCGTTTGTGGTAATCCACCTGTATTCCTCTTCAGACCAAACTATTGGAAACTTCTTAGGAAATGAGTCGAGCATGTCAAAAAGCTCTGCGTCGTTCTTTGCTCGGCCTACACACCGATTAAAAACTAAAGGGTGCACATCATATCTTTGTCGAAGGCTTTCTACTAAGTCTTTAGTTAACATTTTTTGAAGAATACCAACGAAGAAAAGCAAAAAACACAACAGCTCCAATAACAGACATAAAAAGACCTGCGGGTCTAAAGTCCGATAAAGTTCCGTACAGCGTATAGTTGACTAAACCTCCTACAAAGGAGCCGACCACGCCACCTATCAAAGAAGGGATAATCCCAACAGGGTCCTTTCCAGGATGTATGTATTTTGCAACGATCCCTACTAAAAGACCGAACAAAATCCAGCCAAATAAATAAAACATCAATCAACTCCTTTCACAATAAAATAAAAGTCAGGAACCGTGTTAATCTTAGTTAACAAGTCATTGCAATACATTTTATATTTAGACTCAAAATCAGCCATGTCTTTGTATCCATAAACTTTACGAATATTGGAATTAAAATCGGAACCATCTAAAAAAGACAACAGCTTAATTTGGCCAAGTTCTTTTCGAAGCATCAGGCAAAGAAGTAAAGACTGCGTATCGAAAGACTCTTTTTTGTCTTTAGATAAAGAGCCGTACTGTTCTGCTGTAAAAGAGAGAATGCTCTCACAAGAGAGGCCTAAGTCCTTTGTACGAAGTTTAGATTTAATAGATGCCAAAGGGGAGTTCATTATCTCTGCCCCTCTAACAAACCAAACTGGTTTTGAAGATTGGGAGAAAAGTATGTGAGTTAAGTAAGGAGCAACCGATTCTTTGTTAAAAGATTCTAAGCTCAGCCAAATCACATTAATACTTATTGAACCATCCGTATTTCGTCTAACTTCTGCTTTAGAATCTTCTATGTTAAATAGTTTCTTTAATAAATGATTAGAGGGAACACAAAATATCCTGCACTCTTTCGATAGTGGTATGTCTTTTAACCCCCACCTACCTGTACACCATTTTGATACCAGGTCAATATTATCAATTAGCCATCTTCCTTGGCTTTCATCGATGCTAAGAACAACGTAATCGCCCTTTACATATCTGTTCCATTGCAAATTCTTAAGTTCAGGATCTTCATCTGCTACGGTAGAAGAAGATCCTTTGGGCGTAGCTTCTTGGGCAAAAGACTGTTGAAGGAGCAGAAAGCAAGCCAAAAAGTAAAATATTTTCATAGTGATTCTCCTGCGTGTATTCTAGTAAATTGCATGGATAAATTCAAGACTCTATAGATTCAAAAACGACCGGCTTCCTTCTAGAACCCCATCTTATTTCTCTTAGATAGTCTCTCATTGCTCCAATTATTCTGAATTTAGCAAAAGACCTAAACCCATTATTTGGGTTTGATTTAAACTTGTTTGCTGCCTCTACCAATCCAAGATAGGCTGCGGCTTGGAGTTCATCATAAGATACTAAATAAAACCTCTTTTTGAAATCAGCAGCCAATAGGTCAGCAAAGTATATATTGTCAATAATTAAGTCATTTATCATAGTTCTCCTTAGTTAATTTTAGTTAAAGTTAGTAAAAGTTTACTTAGTATCTAGTGCCTGTTCATTCAAAAAAGACAACTTTTTTTTAGCCTTTTTTTTATAGAACTCTGGGGCGTTTAGGACCAAACGATTAAGCAACCAATTTCTAGTATCGAAAAGATCTTTGCTGAATATGAAGAAATTGTTGTCCTTATGATTCAATCCAACAAATGAAAGAAAATCATCTATTGTGGAGCAAGGAACAAGATCGGAAGGCATAGGTTCATCTTTACAGCACTCTATAAAGTTTAAAAAAAAGTAAAGCCAATTCTTTATCTCGTTATAATCTAGTGTTCCCTCTGGACATCTAAGCTCTAAGGTTCCTCTAGGGTTGCTTGCTTCTGGGAAAAGGACGTATTTTACATAGTTGACTAAATTCAAACAAACTCTTCTTTCTTCATTTTCAAACGTGGCTAAATTTTTAGGAGCAAATAAAACAAAAAGATCATGAGGCTTCCAAAGCTTAGACTTGTCAAAAGTTTTTAGCCCACAAAGAGACCTACAATATTTACTATTTCTCCTTTGAGGCGAAATCATGCTTTCAACCCAAGGTTCAATTTTTAACCATCTAGCCAATAAAATACCAGCATTGTTAATATCGAAGTCTTTTACTTCTGCGTGAATGTGGTATCCACAATTAGAGTTTGTTTTGCACCCAGACATAGACAACATTCTTCCGACAAAAGAAATGTGGTCTATGTCATCTAAACTCTCACCAACGTACGATGCAACTTCAACGCCCTTAGGACCGTTTTTGCCAAATATGCCGCAAGTTGAATCGTCTTTAACATGCCAGTAATTGTTGTTAGAACTTAACTTGTAACCAGTGCAAACAACAGGCTTGTCGGAAAAGCTTTTAATGATATTAGACACCCTAGATTTAGGAACGGTGTGACCCATTTCTAGCTCAACACCGAACCTCCTTTTAGACCTAAGATCTAAATATTTTACCGAAGTATATTTCACAATTCACCATCAGCACTCTGCCGTAGTCTTCTTGAAACAATTTCAACCTCTTCTTCGTATTTCTCATCCCATGTTTTAGGTTTTGCGTCTACTAATTCTTGTGAAACAGGATGCTGCTTTACACGTAAGGAATCAGCTAAAAAGCTCATTAAATCCAGCCTAAATCGCACTAAAAAAGCAGAAACAAAAAACAAAATGACCAAATTTGAAAAAGATAAAACAAAAAATAGGGATAAAACCCAATAACTTACGTTCACCATAAAGTATAGACTCCTAAACTATATTTTAGGGAAGTAAAGGAGATAAATCAACAGTTTGATATTGCGGAGAAACTGCTGACCTAGATATCCTAACGTCCAACCAAGGATCAGCGGTCCAAGTGGCATCTTTAAAAACACCAATTTTGTCTGATATGGAAACGAGATCTGTGACGTCTACGGTGCTATTGTCTACGTAACCTGTGATGGTGTTAAGACTAAATGATAGGTCTACAGACAAATTGTTTATAAGACGGCATAGCTCCTGGGGTGGAAATGTAACATTAATTCTAGTATCAAAATCCTTACTTGAAAGTGATCTGTTAATAAACATAGAGTACTTCCAATAAGGACTTGAGCTTTCACCGCCTATTTGATTTAAGCACGACCAGCTTAGGACGAAGTTCCAATTTTCTATGCCAGAATCACCATAGCCTGAGAACTGATAGTTCGAAGTCCAAGATTTAAGCAAAGTGCTATAATACAAAGGAAAGTACTTTGGAAAGTTTATAGAATTCTTGCCTATCAATCTAGAAAGAAGATAGGACCTATCTAGATTAGTGTAACAATACATTGTAGATGGCATAGAAGTGCAAGATCCACACAAAGTTGATATTGTCGAAGAAGCTCCTACTAAAGTAGCAGTTGGTTGCTTAAATGATTGCACCGCCTCAATAAAGGTAATGTTAAAACTAAAATTTAAATCAACATTTAATAGATCTTCCCAAGAACTTTCTACAAAAGCTTCACCCCCAACAGACAGCCCTCCATGTCCATTATAAGAATACAAGGATAGCCCAGGTTGAGAAAAGCTAAACGAGGAGTTTCCCTCTAAATTCAAGCCACCAGAACCGGAATACTGAAATGAGGAGTAAACACGATCAGAATAGGATATCCTAACAAGGGTATCAGTGTGAATTGAAACCTCTATACACTCAGGGTAACCAGCAAAAGGCACTTCAGTTAGTGTGTTGCAAGAATCTAATGCAGGACCAGCGGGATTGCTGTAAACTTGTATGCTACAGACCTGCCACTTCATGTTGTATTGATTTAGTTGTCTACATACGTCCGCTACGCTGGTTGCCAATATGTTTTGAATAAAACGTTGCTTACCAGAAGCCCCAATACATTTGGAATCAGACGACTGAAAGTTTGATATATCGCATCCGCCCGCAAAAGAAGGTCCTGAAATTCCATACCCAGAGCCCTGCTTTGTTGGAAAAATGCAACAGCCTTCAACTCTGTACCATTTTTCTACACCCAGACCTACATTCCAGACTACGGCCGAGCCAACAGATATAATTTTGTCAACATTCCAAACAACTGGTTGAAAGAATCCAAAGTAATTTATGGCAAGAGAAGGGTTTAGACCTTCTTGAGAAGGTATGCCTCCCAAATTGTATAACATTGATAAAATCAAAGACCCATATCCGGAATCATAAATTCCAGGTAGACCTATAAACCCATCAACATATAAAGAACCAAGAGACTCTTGACTTGATAATCCTTGCTGTGAGATTAAAAACAAACAAGCTAAATCACCTGCGTAATCATTGTTTTGTAAACCTAAGAGCGAGGCTGTTGCGGAAATTGTGAAGGATCCTACAGCACCATCAAAAAAGCCTTGGTTGTTAACTGTGTCTATGGCATTTAATATGAACATTTGTTCATAAGCATAATCGCCCTGCTCAGCTCTTACTCTTATCAGATACGTGTTTTTATCAAGAACGGAATAAATTAAAAGATTGTTATCTACTATTGTAAAATAACCATTATCATCGGAGCCTAAACCAGAAACAAGCGAATAAGAAAACTCACCGTCTAGGCTAACAGAAAAGTATCCTAACTCAGTCCCAATAGGAAGACCATTTTCAATATTTAGAGTATAAGAAGAGAAGCTAAGGGGTGATCCCAAGAACAAAAGACCAAACTCATTTTGAGTATCTAATGAGTTTGGGTTTAGGATTGATTCCAAGGAAAAAAGACCAAAATCATTTTGAGTTTCTACTGAGGTTGGGCTTAGATAGGAAACGGAAAGAAGGGACACAAAATCGCTACTGTCTGCTTGATCAACAGACAAAGTGCCGAACAGGTTTGGCTCTCCTATACCTCTAAGCTCAACAAAATCCATATCCCTCCTTAAATTAGCTCTCAAGCCTCTCAAGCATGGAAGCAATCAAAGGATGCCTTACAATTGAACTGGCTTTGAAGTAGATGACGCCCACTCCATTAAGGTTCTCCAGCTTTTTTACCGTATTCATTAGAGCTTGATCTTTAATGTGCAAGTCACTCTGTAGTGGGTCTCCTGTGACGATAATTTTACTATTTGTGCCAAATCTTGTAAGGAAAAGCTTTAGTTGTGACATCGTAGCATTCTGTGCTTCATCAAAAATGCAAACCGAGTCGTGAAAAGTTCTACCTCTTAAATAAGCCAAAGGAGCAACTTCAATAGATTTAGATATTATCTCTCTTTGAGGGCCATCTCTTCCAACACAACGATCTATGCAGTCATACATTGGCAACATGTATGGATTAACTTTCTCCTCGAAAGTTCCAGGAAGGTATCCCAAGGATTCTCCAGCCTCTACTATTGGACGAGTTAGTACTATCTTCTTTTTCTTCTTAGAAACTATTTCACTTATGCCAAAAGCACAAGCTAACATTGTTTTTCCACATCCTGCTGGACCTATTAGAAAAAGCACATCATGCTTATCAAAGGCTTCCCAGGCTAGTTTTTGTGCTTGATTCAAAAACTCTAGATGGAAGGACTTGTTCTTTGAGTCATGGTCATAAGCTCTTTGGTTGTCGTTTTGTGTTTTTTCCTTAGGCTTCTGCTTTCTTCTCTTCATGTGCTCCTTAAAATGGATGATAGTTCTTCGTCTGTAATATTGGGAAACTTTCCCTTTATTGACTTTAGTACAGATTCTTTAGAGAGACCTTTTTGTAACAATCCTCTAGCCATAGCAACAGGATCATTAAAGGACTTTTGTCTACTAGCTGTCTTTTCTTGATTTTGCTTTTGTTTAATGGATTCATTAGAGCAGTCAAGAAGCTTACGTTCGTTTTCGCTCATTGCCTTATTAACAGATTCTGGTGTTCTGCCCATTTTGTCTGCCCACATCAAAACAAGCAGAAGTTTAAGCTTTTGAGTGTTTATGGCCTTTCCATTATTAAAATGCTCTCTTATAAAAGATTTTGGAAATTGACCTAATTGCATGTGATGGTCAATTATAAAATCTATGACGTCCTTGTTTTCTTCGTAAAGAGCTTTTGTCTCAGGTGGAGCGAAACCTCCAAGCCTGTTAATTAAAGGGGAGTAGTGTGCCGGAAGATCGTGTCCAACAGACTTTATCTTAGAGGCATCATTTTGATATTGAATGTCCATCTGCCTCAAGAACTCATAATTTACCCCACCTATTGTTGTTGCGGTCGCCTTGCCTACATCGTGCAGCCAAGCACTTATGTAAAGTATCTGTAGCTCTTTTGGTGTTAAACTAAAGTCCATATCTTCAAGAATGTTAGAAAACGGTGGTGTGTTCTTTAGAACATTTAATCTACGTATAGCACCTGGGATGGCTTTTCTAACAAGCTTAACATGGGTAAGAACATCACCTTCAGGATGATGTTCCTTGTCTTGGGGGACGTTCTTGAGAAGACCAGCATAAACTTTTGCTAAACTTCTTGAGTCTTCATCCAAAAGCCAGAATTTAAAAGAGAGCTTTGACATATATGTATTTACCCATGTAGGCGTAAAAAGATTGCAGGAGCATAAATACCATATGATGAATTTTAAGCTTTTTATAGAGGCAGAAGAAAAAGAAAACGTAGACCAGCTTATTTCTGCACTTCCCAAGAAGCATCAAGAAATACTCAACAAGTTTAAGTTTACCTATACCCCTAAAAACACTCTAAAAGGGGACGAGGATCATATTGGCTATGTGCACAAGAAGAAAATAGTGGTAGCAGCACCGTGGAATTATTCAAGAAAGTTCACAACGCTACACGAAATAGCACACATGGTATGGGAACACCTAATAGACAAAAGCAAGAAAAAAGAATGGTCAAAGATAGTTAAGGGAACAAAAAATAGGCAAAAACAAAATGACGAAGAGCTATTTTGTATGGCCTATGCTTGCTTCTATTCTGGGGATCATTGCCCTAGGATCCACGATCACGAAGAATGGAACAAATTCGTCTCTTCGCTTAAATAACCCTTTACATCACCATTTTGCTCTATCTTTTTGTCTTCATATGGTGAAGCGACTCTACGGTAAAACTCTTGCTTAACGTTCTCAAGAACGCCTGTAATAATGGCTACCTTAGCATACGTTGGTTTGTTTACGAGCAAAGAAGAACAAATTCTGGTCATGACGTAATTTAAATTACCAGAACAGTTCAGTAAATCATTTGCATCAAATTCTGATATGTCCTTTTCCGAAACAGCATTGAACAAAGAGTCCACTAGTTTCTCTATGTGTATATCAAGTCTTTTTCTGAAGCTGTTTTCAATGTAGGGCATATCAATCTTTCTTTTTGTAAAAGAAGGCTACTACAGAACGACGAAGAGCATCACCGGCAGAAGCATCAACTCTGTTGATGGCGTGCCAAACTTTTCCTTTTGTAAAAACAAGTCTGTTTGGAAGAGGAGAAATATATTGGCCAAGGCCATATTCATTTAATAGCTCTGGCATATATGATCGATCAATAGCATCGGATGGCTGAGAGGTGAGTCTGGCGTCCGACTCCGGAGAAGTCTTTGCAATAAAAAGTTCACCGCCCCAGTGGGGATCCCAAAAACTATGGGTGTAGAATATGGCAGCAGCTGAGTATCCATAGTCATTATGCCATGATATCTTTGTGTTAACAGGATATATGTATGGCGTTAAGAGAAAATCATCCCAATCTTCTCCCTTTTTTCCCACTATGGTTTCTAAGTGCTGTGTGGCCAATGTGTTTATAACTTCTATCATTCCGTCCATCATACAGTTATGAGGACCTTTAGAAGCATAGTACGGTGAGCCTGCTAAAACCTGGCCGTCTGAGATTCTCCAGACCTTCTGCCAGCCTGTGAGGGAGCGATACGCAAAGTCTAAGGTGTTAAAGTAGTGACAGAATTGCTTAAAATAAGCATCATCTAGCACCGAATCTAGAACGGCGTAGTTGTTGTCTTTGACAAGTAGTTTCATTTATATTGCCCTCGACTGTACATCGGTCATAAGTTTTGGAATATGAGACATAGCGTGTTCGGTCATTCTCTCGAATTCGCTTACATCTAGACTAAACATTCTGTAATGGTGTATAATCGGGTTCTTTACCACCTGCGGCTTGTGACCCTTAGCTTGAGCTTTCATGGTCATGATAAAGGAATGACCGATCATTGGCAGTTCTTCTGGCCAGGGGCCAACGTCTTTCCAAGCTTCTTTAGTAAACAACAAGATATGATCTTGGAGAAAATCGACTTTTTTGTTGCTTATCATGTAAGATTGAGTGTCAACACCTATCACTCCAGATTGCTGTGCTTCAGAAACATTTATCAAAAGATCAATCCAAGCTGGGTTTAGAATTACAACATCGCAATGAAGAAAAATATAGTACTTAGAGTTCTTATCTGCTGCCTGAACGCCTTTATTGCAGGCACCAGACCAATAAAGATTGGTGTCATTTCTAACAACCTTTACTTCATTTTCTATGTCTGATAAAAAGTCTTGTGAGTCTTTGCCGCTATTATTATCAACAACAATTATTTCGTAATTATTGTTGAAAGAGGTAACAGCAATAGATTGAAGGCATATGTTCAAGTATTCTGGTCTGTCTTTATGAACAATAATTATAGAAACGTGCTCATCTGTACTTTCGTGCAGTTTTATATTTAGTTCTGGCCTGTCGCCTTCTAGGGGATTATGTGGTGTTATTGGGGTGCTCATGATTGGTTCTCCTTGGTATCAAATAATTGTAACAAAAAAATAAAAGTTGATCAATCCTCTATATCGATCTCAAAAATGCCTCTTTCACAAACGCAATCTATTGGACCATTTGGAGTCGATATTGTTTCGGCATATCTTTTGGAAAGGTTTTTTGCATAGGATTCAGCAAAAGAAGAGTCTTTGTATGCCTTTTCTATTTTAACTACACAATATTCTCCATCAACTTGTCTAGCAATGGATATGATTGCAAAAGCTTTCATATATTGTTCTCCTTGCAAACGTCAAAAGCACTAGAACCCTCTTCGTTCACCACCTCAATGATGGGCTCAGGATCAGAGTTTTGCGAAGCTTCAACATGATCAGATGCTTCAACATGATCAGATGCTTCAAGCTCTGTTGGCGTCTCTACGTTGCTTATAAGGCCATCTGCTTCTAGCTCATTACCTAACAAATCTTCATTTTCAAGCCCTTCATCTAGTTCTTCATCCTCAAAACCAGAAAAATCGGACGCCCTCATTTCAACATGCCTTGAAAGATCTTCTTTCTTATCTTCTAGAGGTTTAACCTCAGGCTTCAATAAATTCTTTTTCTTTCTTAATCTAGAATGTGCCTTTGAAAGATGTTTATCAAAATCTCTTTGCCAGGCAGGAAGAGCTTGGTGGGGAAATCTTGAAGCACTTCTTTTCAGCTCAGCTTTTAAAAAGCTACTAACTTGCTGAGCATCTATCCAAGAAAATAATTTTTTCAAAGTTAAATTCGTAAAGTCACAGGGCACACGAGAGTCCACCTCGTCTCGACCGGTCTTAATTTGAACCTTAAAGTTCTCAGGATTCCCTACTGTCATTGTTTTCTCCATTAATTTGATAATCGTCCATAAAAGAAGTAGCATAATTTCCCGATCTAACTTCTTTAACTTTCTCCAAATAGTCATAATAGACATTTGGAATTTCTACTACCGGAGGCTTAAAATAGTCAATGATTTGCCTCTCCAGAGCCTTAAGGTCTAAACCTTCAGGGGGATCTTCAAAATAAACCTTCTCATTTCTATAGTCTATTTTTACGTTCAAAAATTTTGGTGGTTCCGCGTCTTGTTCGTCTCTGATCTCTACGGACAGAGGGACTAAAGATGAAACAGATAAAATATTGTAGTTTTTCATAAATATCTAAGAGTAATAGAGTAATAAACCATGCAATTTAACAAATTCCTAGAGATATCAGAGAATATACAAGAAGTTAAGTCTCTATGCATAGAGGAAAACTTCCTTTGGGCAAAAAAGATACACCTGCCTAGCTTGGATCTAGGTCTGCCTAGTGTCGAAAAAAAGTCTAAAATATCCATATTAAATGATAAAATAAACCCAATTTATATGCAACTAGAAGATGGGTCAAAGCTATTCTTCACATACGATGAATTTAAAAGAATACAAGGAACGCCTTTGATTGGTAAAGTTATGCAACTAACAATGCAAAGGCTTGGAAATGATACCTCTGTGTATCCTTCAAAAATAACAGCATGTAGAATTATAAACTAGGATCGACCTTTATGTTCACCTTGTTTAGATCTATCTTATCAGGATCTATGGTTGGACCATACGGAGAAGGCGAATAATCCTGTTTTAGCTTTTGGATTACACGGTCTGAGACCTTGTCTACAAAAAAGTTGATCCCAAGACTAAAAGTCAGAATCAGACCAGTTAAAGCTAAAAAAACATAAACCAGCTTGTTTGTACTCATAATTTTACTCCTTTTGTGAATCACCAAACTTTTCGTTCCAGCTACTTCTACCAAGAGTTATATACTTTTTCTCAAAAAAAGAAAGTCCTTCTAAATGCTTTTTGTATTCTTCGTCAAGTTCTTTAGGAACTTCAAGCCTTAAAGAAACTATCATGTCTCCAATATTTCCCTTGTAAGGAAGACCCTTGCCTCTTACTCTAAACTTGGAATAAGGTTGAGTAAATTGCGGAACTTTCAAAACAATTCTTTCGCCAGAAACGCATGGAATTGTTAAAGAACAACCTAAAACTATTTGTGTATAAGAAACAGGAACCTCTAAAAGGATTGATGCCCCATCCCTCTTAAAAAGAGGATCAGGTTTTACAACAACCAAGACTATGAGGTCACCGCTTTCACCGCCTTTAAGAGAAGGCTCCCCGCCTCCACTAATAGTTATTGAAGTACCATGTTCCACACCCGGTGGTATGTTAACCTCAACCGAGTCCTCTTCGTAAGAAGAGTAACCCATGCCAGAGCAAGAAGAACACTTTTTAACGTTTATCTTTCCTGTGCCTCCACAGAAGCCACAGGGACGATTTAAAGAAAATGGTGGCTGAAGTACCTGAGAAATTCCTTTGCCTTCGCATCGTTCACAAAATACGTAGTCTGTGAACCCCTCACCAGAGCAGGAAGAACAAACAGTCTTCTTCTTTATCTTGATATTCTTTTTAACACCAGTTAAAACCTCTAAAAAGTTAACTTCTACTTTTGACTGTATGTTCCTTCCCCTGAATAGGGAGTTAGAGAAGAAGCTATTTAAATCTACTTCAACACTGTCATTAAATTTTGACTTGGAGCGGAACTTCATCCGCTCATCAAAGTCAAAAGCCGATGAGTTAGAAGTTTTTACTTTTTTAAGAATCTCATAGGCAGACTGAACATCTTTGAACTTGTCCGCTGCACCTGTATCCTCCGGATTAAGGTCAGGGTGATACTTTTTTGCAAGATCCCTATAGGCTTTTTCTACATCTTTTATCGAAGCAGAATTCTTAAGGCCAAGAACTTCATACGGATTCATTTTGTTCAAGTAGAACGCTCTTTATAGAAGTTGGCTCCATAAAAAATCTATCTCTGTGTGAACTGTCGTAATTAGGTGCCATTACACCAGTCCCAGAGATAAGAACCCTATCTCCAACGTCATAGCCCCAAGACTCTGCCTTGAAAGAAGGACCTACTGCTTTTACATAACCTTGGAGTGGGACCTTGAGATCTACCTTGTCTGTAATTGCCAAACTTGTTCCCATCAACTCGTTGGGAGTCAATATCTCTACTAGAACCTGGGAGCCTGTTGGCTTAACACCCGCAACCTTTGGAACGCTCATATAAACCTTTCTTAAAAATTGTGAAAAACATGAACTTCATTGCTATCAACGAGGATTTCTTCATCGTTTCCTATAACTTCATTAATAGTATTCCCAGAAGAATCTGCTTCGTTAAAAAGCAACAATTGTTGTTCAGTGGGGTTTGCTTCCCCAATTACATAGTTGGTTTGTCCAACTGTGCAGCTAAATGAAGGGTCAAACCCGACAAAGTATTGCGAATTTTGTGGATTAGATGAAATAAATGTCATATTAGAAGTTGAAGAGGCAACAGAAATAGAAAAGTCTTTTTCAAGCGAATTAAAAAAACTATTAGTTTCTCCTATACAAACAGAGTCCTCTAAGTCGCAATAGCCATTTAAAGCCTGTTTGTATATCAACCTAGCAAAATCAATAAGGCCACTTTTAGATACTTTTGCAAAATTTGACATTATTTTAATCCTTGTGGGAAAGAAAGTTCACCATAATTAACGGTCCAAGAAACCTTATGGACAATGCTGTCGAACAGTCCAGCAGCAGACGGTTGACCGTTCCCAGACTTTTTAACTCCACCAAAAGGAAGGTGAGACTCTGCTGCTATGCTTCCACCATTCCAGTAGCCCAAACCAAAATCACAATTGTCCCTGACTCTCTTGGCTTTCTTAAAGTCATTGGTCACCACGCCCAAGGAAAGGCCATACTCAGTGTCGTTATATATTTTTATAGCATCCTCAATAGTATCAAAAGGTATTATGGCGACATGAGGACCAAAGACCTCCTGCTTCAAAAAGGCCTTATCTGACCACTCACACTGGTAAACAAAAGGAGAGAGAAAGTACCCTTTGTCTACGGGTGTCGAATTGTGATAAAGCACGGTGCAGTCTTTATCTTCCAAAACCATTTTGTTGAAGCTTTCAACACGAAGTTTTTGCTCATTGCTAATTAAAGGCCCAAAAGCGACAGAACAAACGCCCGGGACACTAGCAAAGGGATCTCCAACATGACACCTAGAGACTTCAGCAACAAATTTCTGCTTAAACTCTTCAAGTATGCTTCTTTGTATAAGAAGACGACCCGAAGAAACACAACGTTGTCCACTAAGCTTAAAAGCACTGTTTACACAAGCAGGAATTGCCAAATCTAAATCAGCGTCATCAAAAACCATAACGGCAGACTTGCTGCCCATTTCACAACTACAAGTCTTATGCCAACTTTCTGCACAGGCTATTCTTATAAGTCTTCCTACCTCAGCACTTCCTGTGAAGCAAATGTGATCAACAAGATCATTTTTAACTATCGACTCACCAACCGATCCGTCGCCATGAACAAGGTTAAAAACCCCGGCGGGAAAACCAGCTTCATGAAAAAGTTCAGCGGTTATTTGGCCGACCAAAGGAGTAAGCTCACTAGGCTTAAAAACAACGGTATTGCCCTCAAGCAGAGAAGGACCGGCACACCAAAATCCACCAATTGCAAAAGGGAAGTTCCATGGGGCAATTATAGCCACAACCCCCTTAGGCTTCCTTATAACATTGCAATCTCTTTCTGCTATCTCTGATGGAACTATCTCGCCGTTGCTAATTCTTGCTTTTCCAAAACAGTATTGAGCCATATGCAAAGCTTCTATTGCTTCTGCTTTGCTCTCGTTGAGCGTCTTACCAGTTTCTAGCGATATCGCTTTTGATACATAATCAATTCTTTTCTCAAGAATATTACATAAGTTCCAAAAGTACTCAGCACGTTTTAACCTTGAGATTTCTTTCCAGCTTGAGAATGCGGTTTTAGCAACCTGTATTGTTGTACTGACCTCATCCACAGTGGACTGCGGAAAATATCCTATTGCTGATTCGTCCGAGGGGTTCAAGCTAGGAAAGTCATTCCTCTGCTCACAGAACTTTCCGTTAATGTAATTAAAACCATTTCTTAACATAATTCACCTCAACAATATTCTACAAAATATAAATCAGGAAACAAGGTCTATAAAATATAATTTGTTACTTTTTTCCCCAACAAGTACAGACTTAAAGACCTTATTTTTTACAAAAAACCTTAAAGCTTCTTTTTGATCTTTATCAGGAATCTTAACGGCACCACAACATGTGGGAACTATAAGTGCAAATACGTCAAAGATTGGTTTGCCATCAGCTTCTGGTAAGCCTTCTAAACAAGCAATTTTATCTTTTATAACAGGAGGAACATCATACAATATATCTTCTACAGGACATATAAAAGGACAATATTTTAGCTTGCCTTCTACAAAGATCCCGTGTTTATCAAAATAAAAGCCAAGCATTCGTGCTAGAATGACAGAAGCTGTTGTGGACTTAATTTGATGAAAACCATAATGAGACTCAGCGGATCTCTTTATTTCATTTATGTCTTTATCAGCTTCTTCTGCTAAAGAATAAAAGCCTAAAGAAAGATATGTATCTTTTTTGCTAAGAAGATCAGACACCTTCTGTTCATATAGTAAGCTATTTCTTTCATAATAGTCGAAACACTCAGGATAATCGTGCCAAAACTCAGAAGAAAAAAGGTAGTCTAGGTTTATCGCCTTATATTTTTTAAGAGACCTCATTTCTCGCCTTTGAGAGGAACTTTTCAGCAACCTGATGTTTGACATCTTGTTGAGTAACTTTCCCCTAAAGAAAGAATTTAGTTTTTCTTCAAAAACTCCGGCTGAACTAGAGAAGCCATTTTGATTAGCGTACTTAATTGTTTTAACGAATTCAAAACATCTATCTAGGAAAAGACCGTCCTCAGTATAAAACTCTTCGAAAAGAGCATTGAGTTCAGGATGGGTTAAGTCGGCAGCACCAACGAATCTTTTAAGACCAAGACCGAAATCGCCCATAATACGATAGACAAGGTCTTCGTCAGACTCTGATATCTCTCTAAGAAGTTTGTACGCAGTAGCTTGGCTCATTTCTTAATCTGAACTTTAGGAGAAATAACACAAGTTATACAGTTTCCATCAAGCCTAGGATTTCTTTCGACCAAACCAGCATCTGATAGGCTCTCTATAATTTGTTTAATAACAGAAAAACCCTGTTCTTTGTGAGACATCTCACGTTGTCCCTTGAAAACAATATTGAACTGTACTTTAGAGTTGTCCTCTAAAAACTTCCTTGCCTGTGATATTTTGACTTCCATATCATGCTTTCCTATAACAGGTCTAAGTCTAAGTTCCTTAAGATTCACCTGAGAGGTTCGTTGTTTTTTCAACTGCTCTTTCTTTTTTAATTGTTTCTCGTACCTAAACTTGCCATAATCTGTTATTCTACAGACTGAGGTGCCATTGATAGGAGGAGAAACTTCTACCAAGTCTAGATTGGCGTCCTGCGCCATCTTTAAGGCTTTTTCAAAAGGAAAAACGCCTAGCTGCCTATCTTCTAAAATTACACGAACCTGGCGACTTCTTATCTGTCTGTTGACAGGAAGGTCTTCTTCAAAAGACATTTTTAATAAATACCTCAGACTTGAGATGAAACATCGAGAACAACATTGATAACGGATAAGGACTTTTTCTTAAGACAGGCGTTAATTGCATTATCAAGCTCTGTCTCATCGTTTACGAGATAACCAACTCCTCCAATTGTATCACATATTTTTTCGTAATTCCAACTTTTAATTGAATTTTTTTTCTGATTGATAACCAAAATTATTGGATTTAAATTATTTTGTACAAGGGTGCTAATTTCCATAGAAGAAGTTTGAAAAGAGTCTTCGCTAACAACCACTAAGGGACGAATGCCCGCATTAAGCAGTTGGACGCTCATTGCACCGGGCAAAGCCAAGCCAGTGCTGCAGTAAAAGGCAGAGCTTATAAAACGATGATGTGGCACAACAAGCTCAGCGGCATCAAGCATGTACTCACCGATATCAGCTAACACAACAAAGTTTTCGTCTAATATACTATTCAATTTTTCAAAAAATCTTTTTAAACTTATCCCTTGTCCTTCTATGGGAACAAACTTTGTTCTATTGCTCTTAGTCGAAGAAACAAATTCTTTTTTTCCTAAATCAATTCTAAAAAAGTCTTTGCAAAAGTCAATGAACCTAATTCCACAATAAATGTGGTTTTTAACTCTTAAGTTTTCTATAGAGCAAAAAATAGTATTGCTGTTGTCAAACTTGGGCGTAACAAACCCAAAGCCAGTATCAGTTAGCATTTCTCCAAATATCAGCAAGCAGTCTGATGACTCTACGCGATTCTTAACCTCTAAATTACGGGTTTGTTCGCCAAAATAAACACCAGAAAATAATGGATGGGTTTCACAAATAGAAGACTTACTCAAAAAGGTTGTAACTATAGGGATATTATGCTTCTCTGCAAACTTGATTAAAGAGTCCTCAAGATTAAACCTTGTGATTTGAACTCCCATAATTATAACGGGATTTTTAGAAGATTTTAGGTAGCTAGAGACATCTTCTATAGCTTCTTTTAAACTGGCTCCATCGCTTTTATCGTTATTAGGGGTGCCTTGCGTATAAACGTCATACTTTATAGGTTGTGAAGCAACATCCCTTGGAATTTCGATATAAACAGGTTGCTTTGTTTCTTTTAAAATATTGAGAGCGTTATCAATCTTCCAGCCAGCTGTTGTTGCATTATCTAAAACGACACTATGTGCGGTAATGTGGTCGAACATCTCTTTTTGAGAACTAAAGCTTTCAACCAAATGATTAGATAGAAAGTCTTTATTCCTGTCCTTCATACCTGGGGAACCGCCTATGATAACAACAGGCGACCTTTCGGCGTAAGCACCGGCAACCGAATTGCACAGCTTTAACGCACCAACGTTGTAAGTAGCACAAACGCAGCCTATTCCATTAAATCTAGCGTACGCGTTAGCCGCAAAGCCCGCGTGGCTTTCATCAGTGTTACTGATGAACTTGATTCTGTCACTTTGAGAGATTACATCTAAAAAATTGTTTATGTAAGGGCCTTGTACACCAAAAATGTGCTTAACGCCTGCGTTTCCCAATCTTTCGCATAAAAATTCAGATACCAATGGCATATTCAAGACTCGCTGGTAAAAGTATCCGTTATCTTGATCAAGAAGCCTTCTTTGTCAGCAGGAAAACGCCTGATCCACTGATCAGGAGCAGAAACCTGTGTCATGAGTTTAAACTCAAGGTAATAGCAGCCAGGAGCGTCTGTCTCAGGGAGCGACCACTCATGAATAAAATAACTTTCCTGTAGAACATTCTGTGTTGTTGTTCCATCTATTTCTAAAATGTCTTCGTAAACCATTTCTACCTTTGAAGGTCTATTCATAAACTTAACAATTTTAATTGGATTTCCTCTGCTCCAATCCTGTGCTGTGGTGCCGTCTTGCCCCCTATCAACATAAACTAATTTATTGTTCTCGTCAAAGGAAGTAACGAGAACTTTTTCTGAGCCTCTTGTTCTTTCTATTATTAGCATGTCGCCAACTATTATTTGGTTAAATCCTATGTTGTCGGCTAAAGAGAGGGCAGTATCTGTGCTTGTTATGTTCGTTTTCAGTTTGGACTTTGCCCACATGGTAGACTCTAAAATTAAGTCCGTAAGGTCCATAGGCCCATTGCAGTCCTCCATAAGAACCCTGTAGTCGGGTTTGGTGTCATATCTTCTGATTAAGAAGTCTGGGCAAATCCCGGAAGGACAGCCACATTGGTCAGAACAGGCACTATTGTTGTTGTTTGAACAGCTCATAATGTATTTATGCATTAGTTAAAAATATCAAAACTCTTCATCAAAGCCACCTTGTCTCTAATCCAATTTATGTTGCCTTGAAATCTTATGAACTCAAATTTTGTAAAGCTTGCCTCTTCGGTACAAAGAGGGTTTGTTTCAAAGTAAACAATTCTTCGAGGCAGAAAATGAGATAGATGATTAAGGACTACAACTGAAGGTGTGTGGTCTAAATAAATCTCGTAGTTGGAAAGTGAGTCGCTAATACTGCACGTAGCAAGAAATTCTGCACTGCCTTCTAACGGACCCAAGAGATCTACGCTGCTGAATCCTGAGGATATGATTCTCTTCTTTTTGACAACCAAGCAAGCTTGCGGTCTTTTATCTTTTGAGAGAGAAGAAAAAAGAAAGCAAAGGCCTAAGAAGAAATCGGGTTCATTCAGATTCATACATTAGGGTCCAACATTTGAATGTAAAAAGAAGAGACTTTTACATCAAATTTAGAGAGGAAGCTTTTTATTTCCCTCTTATGTTTTAAGCTTAAATGTCTTTTAATTATTTTCTCAGGCAAAGGAATCTTAACACTCCAACCGGGACAGTTTTTCATTGTGGCAATGATGCTTATTGGTATGGTTGCAACTTCTAGACAACCAATACAGCTAACAACATAATTATCAGACTTAGAATCATAAACCAAGTTACTAAGGGGCAAAAGATTTTTACAACTTAAGAACCTAGTTTCATTTAACTCTTTAACTTCACTATAAGCAGCGAGAAATATACGTGTCCCACAACTATCTAGGACAGAAAAAACCAGATCGTTTTTTATTGGACTAACAATCTTATTGTCGGCAGCATTCATTACTTAGTATCTTCTTTGGCTTCTTTTTGCTTTTTACCTTTTACGGAAGGTTTCTCAAGCTTCTTTTCGTCTTTCTTTTTTACGTCTTGCTTTTTCTTGTCTGTTCGAGAGGACTTTGTTTTTTCTAATTCTTTTGAAGGTTCCGTCTGCTTTTCCTTGGTATCTATCTTACTCTTGCCTGTGGGGGTTTTTAACTTGGAAATCTTTTGCTTAAACTTCTCTTTTGCCGATTTGAGCTCTTCTATAGACTTAGATAGTTTGTCTACAGCGATAAGCCATCTGTCTATCTGTGTGTTTATGCCCAGCGTGGCTTTTCCTTCAAACCAAGGTTTATTGTTTTCCACCGTTCCTCCTAATCTTATATTTTCCAGATTCTATCTTCAATAGAGTTTCTAGGTCTACATTAGATTTCGCTTCCCTATGTAATGACTCTAGGCTGATTAATTTATTGTGGAGTATTTTAAGCCATCTAGTTTGACAATAAAAGCCGGTATGGTCCACAAAGTTGTCAAAACTATTAAACGCAAAGAAATATCTAATAAATTTCTGTTGGATTTCTTTTCTAAAGTATTTGAAAAGATAGTTTTTTTCTTTAGGCAGATCAATTTCATCAAAATTACCTGCTAAGAATAGTAGATCTCTTTTGCTAACCAATATGAACCCCCTCAACAAACTTAAGATACAAAATAATCATACCCCCAGCAAACTGCTGTGGTATGTTTGCTGCCGAAAGTTTGTTCAATATATCCACAACCAGCCTTATGTCTTCTTGGGAATCTGTGTAATCTTGTGAAACATCATGCGTTTTTAAAGAATGGTAGGCAAGATCAACCCCTCTGATAATATCATAGTTTATTACCATAGAAAGATTAGAGTTATCATTTAATAATGCATAAGGTATCTTTCCACCTTGGTGAAAGCTCTGTTGAGCAAAGAAATCAACCATATACTTTTTAGCAATATATTTTAACTCCCCAACAAAACTAGTGGCAAATAACAGTAACTGCCGCTCTAAATCTGGGTTATAATCTGCGGTTTCTAAGGAGTCTTCTTCTAGCCCACAATCACAAAAGTCTATACTAGCCATTGTCTATTTTCTCCAATAGAGGCAAAAGATTTGACAAAAAATCCAATAGATAACAAAGGAGGAAATATGAAAGCAATAAAAGCTCTATGCTTGGTTTTATCGATAATGGTTTTTTCTGGGTGTTCTGTAAGTCCCTTTAGCCCAAGAAACCAACAAAAAATAAACAATAGTAATGGTAAAATAGAAGAGATTAAATCAAACCAAAACGGGCTGATGGCAGAAGTAGGGAAACTAAAACAAGACTTTGACTTAATTAACAGCCAATTAAAAGAAGTACAGAGTGGATTGCTTAATATTAACGGTACATTATCTAGAAATGAGAATAGCGGTATACAAATTTTGCAAGGGGATGGATCACTAATACTTGTATTTTCTATGTTTATCGTAGGTGCAACGCTTTGGTACAGAGTAAGAGCAATAAAAAGCGAGAAGAATCTTTCTATAATTGCTAAAGAGGTTGCAAAACACAACCTAGTAGAATTAAATGACGACATAATAAAAAGTGCTATAAAAGCAGGACAAGGAAAGCAAGTATTCAAAATTTTGAACCAGGCTGTTATTGACTAGTTTTTATCGTAACCCTGCTCTTTATTGCGAAGAATAACATACCCAGAACAATTGTTCCCTATTGGAACATTCTGTCTTTTGGGGTCTTTTCCTTTCATTTGCATTTCTGCTAAGAAGTCTTGAACCTCAATGTCTATATCCTTGGCCTTGGACGACTTTTTTAAACAGTGGTACTTTCCTGCTTCATTCTCGTCTTCTGCTAAGTACCTGCACTTATTGTGGTTGTTGCTATCTACCAAACAAACATCTTTGAGATGGTTTTTACTAAGCATATTAAGAGAGATAAATTTCTTTACCTATGTCCTTGATGAAGATACCAAAAGAATGGTCTATTTCGTGCTGGAAAACTATAGAATAGAGTCCAACTTCAGTTGAATTAAAGTCCTCGACATCAACTCCATTCAAACGCTGGCCTTTTACAATAACGCTAGAGTGTCTTTGAACCTCAAACCTTCTTATGGAACCAGATTCATCTAGCAAAGAAAGACAGCCCTCAATAGAATGAACCTTATCTCCTGCTGGTTCGTATCTACAGTTCAAATAGTACTCGTAAGATTCATTTCTATTCAAAACAAAAAGGTCCAAGGGAAGCCCAACCTGAACCGCTGATAGACCTATACCATTATTGTCTCTGCAGACCTTTTCCATTTGGTTACAGATTTTAAAAATTTCTATTGGCCCCATGCTCTCCAAAGGATTTTTTGTAGAGGGGGGTATATCTTTGAGTTCAACTAGCCTGTATTGCATCCTTGCATTTTACAAAAAAAATTTGAAAAATCAATAGCTCTATTTTGAAGTTAAATTCTTTACGATTAATTCGACCCTTGGCTTAAGCCAATTATTCAGGGTTTCAGAGTCGGCCTTAGCCTCACTGGGAACTTTGAGAATTATCGTATCGTAAACAGTGCCATCGTTTGATTCAGGAGGCAGACTCTTTTCTACAATGTCACGAATAAGCTTAGAAACAGAAACATCCTTCCTCTTGGCCTCTTTCTTGACCCTCTCTTGAAAATCAGTGTCTATTGATAAACTTAAAATCTTATTAGAACTCATTATTCACCGTATCTTTCTGGAAAGTTTTCTCTTAACTTAGACTTTAGTATTTGATTTTGCTGTTCCTTCTTTTTTCTTCTTCTTTTTTCACCTGGACTCTCATAGAACTCTCTCTTCTTATATTCTTGAAGAATCCCAGCGTCTACAACAGCCTTTTTAAATATAGAAAACATCCTTTTGAACGCGTACTCTCTATCTTGAGAACTAGCATTTGCTGGGAGATCTTTCTGGTAAACTTTAACCATTTATTTTCCTCATTCTTTTGGTACTCTTAACAATTTAGTGCCTAACTTCCTAAGTTTTAACTCTCTAACTTTGTCGTAAGACACGATTTCAAAAGACTCGCCGGTTGAAGGAAGCGAATCCCTATCAACCTCTGGAAGCAACTTTTCGATCTTAGAGGAAACAATCTTAAAGAGATCATTTCTCCAGTTAAAAGGACTTCCGTTAATTAATATAGTAGAAAACGTAAAAATATGATTATTTTTAACACAAGGAAACAAGTCCTCTAATTCATAGTCCTTTTGTAAAAAGTACCTCGGACGTTCGTCAAAAGAGATACAAGGACATCTAGCCATAAGGGAAAAATAGGACAAATAGCCAAAGAAATCTAGGCAAAGACCGGTAGCTCTCATTGCAGGTAAAACCCTAGAAATATCGTTTTCTCTAAAAAATATGCATTTATTGTTTGTTTCTTCTTGTAAGTTATATGAAAGATAATTTTGCCACACCACGGGTGTGCAGTTGTTTGAAACCAAATAAGAAATAAGCTCCTGCCAAAAGTCTTTACTCAAAGGTGTAATTTGTGCCTTGCCATTATTCCATCTATTAAAAGTAAATGATGGGTGTATAAAAACCTTATAGCCAGGATAGGTTGAAAGATCCTTCAGAAACTCTCTTCCAAGAACAGCAGATGAAGCGACAAACGGCAAAAACCTTTCAACAGATTTGAACTTATCAAAAAAGTTATCTCTAAATCCATTGATATAGAATTCTGAGAAAGACTTGGGGTTTATGACATCTCGAAAAAATTCATTTAGGTTTCTTGAAAAGATAGTATTTAAATCAGTATCGTTAGAAAAACCGTCCGCCCCCTCATAGAACCTTTTAACCTGTGAGAAGTCGTTGATAGACCAATACTCATCAACGTAGGGAAATAAACTCTGCATTCCGGGCCAAGATGCTAATACAAAGTACTTAGAAGACTTAAACTGCTTCCTATAGCTCGAAAGCAAAAAGGAAGAAAGAACAAAAGAACTTCTTATATCCCCAAAAAAAGGAAGGATGCTAATTCCAGAAAAGTCGGTGGGTATCCTTCTTTCCTCAAACCTTTCTCTGTTAAAGCCGTTTCTATCGGCAGCTCTTTTTAAAAAGTCAGCAACTGAATTCATTTTACCTCCAAGACTCCTGTTTCTGGAGCATGTTTTTTATCACACCAGGATTCTCCACAGGGCCTATGATATCGTCCCAATTATTCGACTCTAGATCGCTTATAGCCTGATCTAGGTACTTAAAAGCTATAGATTCATTCTCAGCAATGTTCTTATATTGTGCTAGAATTAGCTTCCTTTTGTTAAAGTCAGATGTAAGGGCAATTCTTAAGCCCTCTTGACCATTACCTACTATTTGGTCAGGAGACTCAAACAATATCCAAGGAGTGTCAACCATGGATGCTAGTCTTGTAGAAGCAGTCCAAAACTGCACGGTGAACTTCAATTTTGATATTAATGCTAATGTAAGTTCCAATTTTGAAGCATCTTCAGTAACGCTAAAGTCTGTTACATCAGAAACAGGACATGGAAGAATGCTCTGTTTCTCTCCTAGCCAGATTGGATCATACCCTTTTGATCTAAGAAAGTTTATAAGTTCAACATAAAAGTCTTTACTTAAGTTTCTGCCCCAACAGGCTCTTCCTCTTGCGAAAATACCGACTGAATTTGTTTTTAAGTACTTTGCTACATGGTCCAAACAATCTTTACTAGGCGAAGGGATCTTGATAGCTTTTGACTTATTGCTCTTTACATCATTAAGTATTCCCCATTCTGTGTCGCTAGATCCGCACTTAGTACAAGGAAGTTTAGATTTATACCAAACATTACCACAAGACTTGCATTTATTCTGGAAGCATATGGCCGAGAAGTGATAATGGTTACACAGCCTGCCGTACTTTGAAAGGCTCTTCTCTAAATTAACAATGTTCTTTGAGCTGTTTTTAAGTCCATTTGAATACTCCCTCATCCATTGATACTCTTTTTTAACGCCCCAAAATTCATCGACCAAGTGTCTATAAAGATACTCCCTGCCATGCCAACCGACACAAATGGTATAATAATTGGTGTCTTGAACGATTCTAGGTATGCAATACATCAAAGCCATAGACTCACAGCCAAACTCACCAAAACAGCTTATAAACAGAATATCCTTCTTGTCAGAAGGAGGTTGTCTGCTGGTGAATTTGAATTTATCGAATTTTATATCGCTAAGGACCTTTTCTTCTTCTCTAGGAGAGCCACACCCCAGATTTCTTAGGGTCCGTTTAATTAGTTTCATTCTTTGCCCTGAACATCTTGACCTTGTTGCCACATCTGGGACAAAGGAACTGTCTAGGCTTGCCGCATTTGGAGCAAGAAGACACTACCTCTTTAAGGTCATCCAATTCGTCAGAACGACCTTTAGATAGCCTAAGCCAGGAGCAAAAGTTGCATCTTAAAATAAAGTTAGCCACTAATTATAAGAGTAAACATATTATTTCTTTATTATTTTGAATACTCTTTTTAGCTCTCTATCATTTAAGCATTCCCAAAGCTTATCGCGGGAAGAATCCTCGCTATCGTTGTCTAATGACAAGCTTCCAAGATTAAAATAATATGCACCTTTTCCTAGTTTTCCCCCTCCTCCGCCGTAACTACCGCCTAGCTCTTTGCAAAGGGACGGGACAGCCAAAGCAGCGTTGGTGCTTCTAACACACCCTTCAACCCGAACACCATCAACTATAGCAAATGCGACAGATGTCTCTACGTTTTCCCAAGAAAGCATCTCATCCGCTACAATTGCAATCAAATCTCGGTTACTACTTGTTATAAAACCTATACCATGAATCAAGACTCCATCTTTTATTCTATCATGAGCTTTTTGTGCAACATTTGCTCTGGCTTGAACCCAATCTCTAGGGTGTTTAAATTTTGTTATCTGTTTAAGTGCAACCGGATTGCGAAAGTTGAAAAGTTCGCTATAAGCTTTGTGATCTATTTCAGAGGTGTCATCAGAAGTTTGATAATCTGTATCTATTATAATTCCAACAAGCAAAGCAGTGGCAACCTTTGAGTCGTTATCATTGTCCTCTTCAAAAGATAAGCCATGTTGTTTGATAAGCTGATAAACCGTAGAGCAAGCACTCCCTGCCTTAAGATTTAAATAAAGTCCTTTAAAAGAATTGCTAGGTGCTTCTTTATGGTGGTCTATAACCAAATCAAAGGAAATATTAGGAGGACATGCAGCATGAGATGGAATTACATCAATAGAAACTTTAATGTCATAAGAAGACGGATCGCACTCAGTGTACAACTTCAAATCTGGGTCTAGCAGATTCACCATTCTTTGGTTTTGTGGATGAGATATTATTCCATCGTAAAAGCAATCTACTTCTAAATTCTCATAAGATTTTTTAAGCATCCAAGCAAAACCCATAAGACCACCAACAGCATCTGGGTCTGGTGAGGGGTGCGTAAAAACGGCAACCTTGACATGGCCTCTTTCACACACAACTTTGCTAATCTTATCAGACAAGAATTTATGACACCTAGAAACAGTTGTTTCTCTTATCTTCTTTTTAGGTCTTTCTTTTATAGAGATTCCAGATTCTTCTTCCTTCTTCATTTGTCTACCCTGCGAGAGTTCAGCCAACTTCCTAAGCTAGTTCTTTTATTACCTAAGGTAAAATTTATTTTTAAAAGCCAAACATCATTGCTCTGTTTTTGAATTAAAACAGCTTTAGGTTTAGTTGCTTTTCTAAATAAGTCTCTAAGCTCAGAATCTGTGCAGTTAATTGCATCACAATCTATCTTTCCAACAATAGACATGGAGCTAGATTGATCCTCTAAAACTAAATCAAAAAGATTATCGCCTAAAATAGAAATTTTTCTTATATCTATTTCTTCTTCACTAAGGCTTAAGCTTTTGGCTATTATGGGGGCGCCATTTTTAGCAAGGTCAACTTGAACGTAGAGAACAACAGCGATAAGTATCCAAAGACCTAAAATGATAAAATCAAATACCCTATTTTGCATGGAGCTATTGTAATCAACTAGAAATTCAGTGTCAACTAAGCAGATTTAGGATCAAACCTGTTGCCCGCTAGTGAATCACTCAATTTGTCTATTTCATTTTTTAAGGAATCTATCTTGGATTGAACCCCTTCAACCTTTGAATCTTGATCTTTAGAAACTAAAGAATTCAATTTTGATTCAAGTTCATGTAGTTCTACTTTTAGTTTCTCTAGCTCTTCTATCTCTTTGCCGCCAGACCCCCAGTTTGGAGTTACGTTTAAATCCTGGTCCTTTCCTACAGAATTAGGATATACTGGGTTTTGAGAAGTACCTATGGCGTTAACAACGGTCTTTAAAGGATTATTCTCTTCACTCAACGGGTCTGCTTTTCTAGAAAGTATGGCCCAATATTTGGTATCAACTTCATTTAAAGGCTTATCTCTGTCGTAATCGTCTGCTAGATATTGACCAAAAAAGTCTGTACCTCTGTCGGTCTCTTCTTCTCTTTCTGCTTCTGTGTTAGCAGGCAATGAAGGGGCATTGAAGATGCCTTTTTGTACAGCATTATCCCATATTTTAGCAAACTTGTTAATATCGTCCATCATGTCGCCCATAAATAACCTCCAATTAGTTAATACTATATAGGCTCTACCAACAAAGAATCTATTGTCTTTTTATTAAGTCTAACCTCATAAAATTGGTCTAACCATCCTTTTTTTGTTCCAGTATAAAGCGTATAACCCCTTAAAAACCTTTTTATGGCGTATTTAGTTGCAAGAGCATAAGGATCACTGAAAAGTGATTCCTCAAAATTCTTCTTGCTTGGCGAATAGCTGTTACCGCATCTCAAAAGTATAGTAAATAAAGACCTTCTCATGGATCTTATGGTCCACCAAGCAGAAGGCCTAATCCACATAATAGATTTCCTCTGTGTTGGACCGTATTCTGATGGGAAGTCTATATCCACCATATTTTCTAATCTTTCCATAAAACGAGCTACATTGTAGCTTTTATTAGGGTCGTGAGAAAAGAAAAAAAGATCTAAGTTATAAAGCTGTGGGTGGAATATATCCCTGCAGTAATGCCACTGTGGTATTCTATACTTATCTCCAGAAAAACCCTTATACCTTGCAAAGCTTCCTGGCTCTGGTCTATACGGTGTTGTTACATATAGCGTTTCATTGAACTTCCTGTTGTTGCTCATCCCCTTCCTTTGTAGGATTTGAATTTAACTTCGACTCCATTCTAAGTTTGTTGCCTGACTTGTCTAGGAACTCATCTAAGTTCGCTATGCCGATTAAGGACCAATGGGGATCGTCTAATGGTACGAATTCCTTTTTCGTATAATAGAACGATTCCATTTGGTATTTATACACTTTACTCTCAACTTCTTCAGGTTTCATACCAGAAAACAGGTCTTGACATATGTCCTTACAAATACGTATAGCATCTTTTTCTGTGGCACAGCCTAATTTCCTCATAACCTGGATGGCTGCATTTACCTTGTTATCTTTGTTGTAAAGAAGATCTATTATATCTTTCTTCATCCTGCCGTCTACGAACTCAGCGATAGCAGTGAATCTTGCCATAATGTCTCCCTTTTCAGGACGGCAATTTCTGCAATCTCTAAAGTACTGTGTAAAGTTGTTCTCATCTATAACAAGTTCTTGGTTCATAATTTTTCCTTTTGCCTATAAATAAGTTAGTTTCCAATAAATCTAACTACTAAGAACAACAATCCTAATATCGTCCTTCTTGTCAGGGTACTTTTTGACGCCCTTCCATCTAAATCCGCTACTGTTCGATTCAAGTGTAAAAGTAGCGAATCCATTAGAAGGCGGCTGAAGCCTTATTCTAAGTAGATTGTTTGGAGAAAGCTCCTCGCTCCATCTTTCCCAATCGTCCAACCAAACTATTATCTTGTTCGATTGCCCTGTGACGTCTTCGGCCTGAATTTGGTAATATTCTGTGCCTTTTTTACTCTTTGTTTTCGTAGCCTTAAGTACCTTAATCTCTACTGCCCCCACAGCAACGTCTTCTGATGCTTTTAAATTGTTAAAGGTGAGATTGCCCCTATAGTCTGGGCTGTTCTCCAATGGATGTATCCAGCTAAATCCATAGTACTTATTTTCACAAAAGTCTAAGTTGCTAAGTTCTTCTTCAAGGTTTCCATCAATATCGTGTTTTGATGGATCAAAAGTTGCAAGCGTTGGACTGTCCTTTGATATGAGCTTATACCTTTCAATGGACTTGTTTCTCTTGTTCCAAAGCGATCTAAAAGCAACTAACCGATTCCAGTTTCTTCTGACTTTAACCTTTTTATAGTACTTAACAGTCTCTTTCTCTATGGTCAAACCGCAATCCAAAGTTACTGGGGTGTTTACGACTTTTGCATAAGCTCCTTCATCATCTTTATCACACTCAACTCTTTTCTCTATAAATTGGTCGCCGTCTGCATTGTACTTGATCCAATAAGGATCTTCAAAAGGAGAGTCTCCTTTTATATCACTAAGCCTTATGCTCTCCTCAGGAAAAAGCTCCTTAAACTCTTCTTCGTACTTTTCTAAAGCAGCAATGTACCTTTTCTTTTTGTCTTCGTTTCTTTTTGAAAAAAGTTTATAACACTCTGAGAACTTCCACAAAGTGACCGGGTCGCTTTCATTAAAACACCTAAGGCCAATTAAAGGTTTGAGAACGTTGGCATCAGTCCCAAATCTTTCTAGAAAATCTTCAAACCCACTGAACGGTTGTAGGTCTACTATTCTCTTCGCGGGAGCTTCTCCTACTCCTTTAACGTTGGATAGTCCAAAGTATATGTCTTCACCTTGAAGATCAAAATTGACCTTTGATCGATTAACTTCTATAGGAAGCACGTTTACATCATGGAGTTTAGCCTCCATTTTGTATTCTTTTATTTTGTCGCTTAGTGTTTCACAACTAAGTATGCTGGTATAAAACTCGTGGGGATAATGAGACTTTAGATAAAGAAGATATGCAGAGACATAGCTATAAGCAACGGCATGGCTATTACTTGTTACTACTCCATTTGGCAAAATAAAGTTGTGTGTTAGGCAGGAAACTTCAAGATCGTACATTTGTCGTTCGCCCACGGGCACAACTCGTACAATTTTCCTAGACACCAAACCCCGGGTATTGGAGATTGGAGCATGTTCTGAAAGGTGGTCCACCATTCTAACGTCATTCTTCCTGTGCTGCTGTGGAAGCAAGACATCTCTAGCCTGGGGAACTTCTTTTTGCACTTCGACATCCAACCATCTTCTCTTCTCTTCGGCATAATTTCCTCCAAATTCTTTTTCACAAAGAACAGAAGTCTTATTCAATATAATTTCATGGAGAGGCTTCTGTCCCTCTTGTGTGAGAAACTTATGGTCTAAAGTGCAAACTATTTTATAGCCATCATCAAATTCTACTTTATAACCTTGTAAGATCCCATGATAGTGAAGATTGACCACTTCCGTTTCTACCGTGTTGCCTAATTCATCGATACAATAAACTATGTCCCCTTTTTGAAAATCACAAATTTTCTTAAGTCCTTTAGGCGTAGATATATATGTATCTTGGTGCATAGATTTATTGAAACCATATTCGCTAAAAGCCTCAATAGCTCGCCAAAGATCTTCAACCTCTTTTTCGTTAACGCCTAAATTCTTTTGGCCGTTACGAACAAACATCTCTTTGTACTTTATGAAGCTATCTATCTTCTTCTTGCTTATTGCTTTTCGAACAAGCTCGCAATCCTTAAGAGGAATCTCTCCAACCACGTTAAGGATTTTCATGACTTGTTCTTGATAAATCATAACCCCATAAGTGTCGCCTAATATGGGTTCTATCAAAGAATGTAGTGAATAATCTTCCCGACCCCTTTTTCTTTCGATGTATCGTTCCTGCATCTTCATGTTAAGAGGACCGGGACGATTCAAACTCGTATAAGCAACTAAATCTTCAAATCTGTCCACACCACCATTCTGGCACATGCCTCTTACAGTTTCACTATCAAACTGAAAGATGCCTTTGAGATCACCGGAGTTTGCCATCTCTAAAGCAACAGAGTCGTTTCGCCAGGCTTTAACGTCTGACCAGTCTGCCTGTCCCTCTAATGCACAAATACCCTTTAGGTTATGTCTGTTCTTAACTAACTCGCAGCATTTAGCTATCTGTAGCAGATTTGATATAACTAGAAGATCAAATTTAACAAGGCCGACCGGCTGAAGGTCTTGGCCGTGCAAGCCCTCAACCCAAGCAGACGCTTGAGGGTTATCTTTTCTTTTTACAAGTGGAACTAGTTCGGGCAGTGGAGAGTTAGATATTATCAACCCTCCAGCATGAACACCCATTCCTCTATTTCTATTCAGAAGTTTTTTCGCGGACTCAGCTATCTCAGGATATCTGTCACAATACTTTTTAAGATCAGGATTCAGCTTCATGGCTGAGTCCCAAGTCATAGCCTTGCCTTCATCGTCTTTGGCATCTAAGTTCTTGGTTAAGGCTAAAATTTCATCACGGCTTTCACCATGAACACGAGCCATGTCTATTAAAGCGGACTTAATCCCGAAGGTAGTATAATTTCCTATGTTGCAAACGTACTCTTCACCGAAAGTAGAAGGAGCCCAAGTATTTTTTAAATACTCTCTCACAACCGGAATAAAATCTACGTCGATATCGGGATAATCCCCATACTCACATTTAGGCTCTTTGTTGATATCAACGCTAGAAACGATACCCAGAAGCCAACAAGTCAGTAAGTTATTCTCATTACTTGGATAAAAAACTTTTCTTTTGTGTAGATCTAAGAAATAGTTGGACCTATTCTTTGCCTTGATCTCCTCAAGCTCCCACCTAAGCCTTTTATAAAAATTAGGATCATTATCTAGCTTCTTGTTTTTAAGAGAAGAAACACACAATGCTTCAAGGTCTTCATCTTCTTTTGACATATCTCTACCAGTGATGGATAATACTTGCTATTACAAAAGCACACGTAATAAAATTGACCAATACAATAAAAAACTTGATAAAAAAAGAAACCAAAGCTTCTTGCATGGTCAACACAGGTATGTCAGGTGCATCAGAATCTGTCTTCCCAACTCTATGGTCTATAGTACGGGCCAAGACCAAAAAGAAACGATATACAAAAGAATTTTCCATAAGCTGCTTGGATAAGACTCGAACTTATAACCCGCCGGTTAACAGCCGGCTGCTCTACCATTGAGCTACCAAGCAATTTCTTTTATAATAGACTATGGAGGGACAAATGTCAAATCATGCCCATAAAATTAAATAGAATATTTGCCCTCCAAAACTTGACCATATCAAGTCCTTTTGGTGGCTGCAAGTTCAAAGATGAAGCATTCAAAAACTCACCATCGTTCAAAATAGTGCCAATTGAAGAAACAGTAAATTTTAAAGCACTATCTTCGAACAATTTTGAAGAATATGAAAAGTACATCAAAGAAGCTGAACAGTATGGACGAAGTAAAGAAAAGTTTCTTCAACTAGCATCGGACATCAAAAACCTAGAAAGAGTAAAGATAAGTGTGTTTCACTCTTTAGAATTAGATAAATTTGTAATAATAGATGGACTTCATAGAATCTGCGTGTGTATAAACAATAGGTTGGTAACCGATCAGTTGAAGGAAAATAATTTTGATTTGTATTTTGATCGTCTTTCAATAGACTTTGTAGAAAAAGAAATAAAAAAAACTTGTGGAAAGTCCGACCAAACTAATCCGTGGTTCAACAGAACAGAAAATGGGTATCATTCTTTTAACATTGGAAACATAAACCTTAAAGGACAAAGAACACCAAAGAAAAGAATAGAAAGTCTAAAAAAATATTACAACTTCGAAGGCAAGACAGTGCTAGATCTAGGATGCAACAATGGAGGAATGCTATTTCACTTGACTGAGATCAAAAGAGGTGTTGGTTTAGAATTTGACAAAAGATGTATAGATTGTGCAAACCAACTTAAAAAGATATTTCAATTTACGTACAATCTTGAATTTCAAAAAAAAGACTTGAATCTGCCGCTTGACATAAAAGAAGAGTTCGATGTAGCTTTCCTGTTTTCTTTAGGATCATGGATTAAAAACTGGCGTGGCTTGTATCTTAACGTCTCTAGGATTGCAAAAACAATATTTTTAGAAACAAACAATGATAAAGAGGGATACGAACAATTAAAATATATGAATGATTTAGGATTCAAAATCAACATGGTGTCAGACAATTCCAAAGATGATAACACAGGAAATTTTGGAAGAAAAACGTATATGTTAAATAGATAAACTATGAAAACATTTAATCAATGGCTTTTAGAAAACCAATTAAATCAAAATCATTTTGATCAATCGTTTTACACAATTAATGGAAGTAACTACTCAATAACAGTTAATCAGGATCTGGGATGTCGCTTATAACTTTTCCTAAACAACTGTCTAAACATTTAACAAAAAAAGGGAGGACCACTTTTTAGTAGTCCTCCCTTTAGTGGAGTCGAGGGGAGTCGAACCCCTGTCCGTAAGCGTACTTGATATGGCTTCTACACGTTTGTTTCATTGTTCATAAGACTTCATTGACCACAATGAACAAAGGTCTTTGAGTCTTTCGGCCTATTTTCTCATACCAAACTAAGCCGACCAGTTTGATACCAGCAGGATTTTGCGACGAATCTTTGGACGCTTCCCGCGTGGCTTCCTAGATTCGTGGATACCTTCTCAGGCAGCCATTGCGTAAGAAACTTCGCCAGTTAAGGCTTTAGTCGATTTTTACGAGGCCATCGACCAACCTCGACGTGCCACCAATACCTCCTATCACTACGTCGATACCTTTACGACCCCATTAATAGCATTATAGCACACAAATTAGGGCTCGTAAAATTGAATTTAGCACCATATATATCACAAAAGGAGAAAAATCCCCATGTTCAAAAGTTTTCAAGAATACATTGATCAAAACAAAAAGCTAGTAGAAAAGCCAAAAGTTGCAAAAGTAGCAGACTTTGAAGGGAAACAACCCAGAAAACCAGAAAAGGAATCCTTGAAGAAAACCGATTGCGGTTGCTCAAGTGGTGGAAAAGGACAAGTTGGGGATGCAAGTCCTTATTCAAACGGTGAGAACGCAAAGGATCCAAACAAAGAAGACAAAAACGGATTGGTTTACAAAGGCGACCAAAAACTAGTTTACCAACCAAATGTAGATGAAAAATCAAAAGAAACAAGAACATGGCCCAAAACAGGCGTATCAGAATGGGTAAAAGATACAAAGAACCTATCAATAGCAGAACTTGCAAAAAGAATGAAGAAAGAAAGCAATTGCTCAGAAGGTGTACACGAAGCAGCAAAAAAACTAGTTGAAGCATGTCAGTGCAATAAAAAGAACCTACTCACATTTGTAAGAGAAGCTAAAAGAGGAAAGATACTAGAAGGATTGATGAAGGAAGTTTTCAACACTCCAGAATCATACGACATACTTTCTAAGCTAATTGAAAGTAAGAACTACTCAACAAATTTTGACAAAATGTTTAACGAAATGGTCGCTGAGCCTGTTGGTTTAGAAGATGAGGAAGGAATGGGCGATGAAGAAGGCCACAAAGACCATGATCATGAAGGAGATGAAGATTACGAAAACGAAGACGGAGACATGGAAGACGAAGAAGGTGAAGATCACGATCATGAAGACATGGACGACGATGAAGACCATGACCATGAAGACATGGAAGAAATGGGCGACGAAGAAGGTGAAGACCACGACCATGACCATGAAGACCATGAAGACATGGAAGATGAAGAAGGCCATGATGACATGGACATGGGAGACGAAGAAGACCATGAAGGAGCAGGAATGGGAATGGGCATGAACATGGGACCAAATAGCAATGAAAACCCATTTCTACCAAAAGAAGCAACATGGCACCCTAGAATGATGGCATCACTAGGGAGTGTAGATGCTCCAGAAAGTGCAAGAGAAAGACTAACATCAATGAGAGAGCCATTTTCGGATGAAGAAAAAAGAACAGATGGAAGACCATACTCAAAGCTTAAGATCCAGCTAGCAGATGCAAAAAAAAGAGTAAAAGAAATAGAAGCAAAAATGGTTACACTCGTACAAATGGGGATGGCTGATGACGTGTATGAAGCTAAAAAGTGGACCGATACTAGAGGAACAGTCGGAAAATTCACTGACGGGGGGAGCAGGGCACGTCGTGCGGCGGTTCGCGGATATTCGAACACACCAGAAGGGGCAAAGGTCCGAGAGCTTGAATCCGAACTACAGAAAGCCAAACAAAAAGTAAAAGAACTAGAATCAAAAATGGCTAAATTACTTCAAACGAAAGGAAAAAATGCATAGCTATAATTTTTCTTTTAACGAGTGGGTTAAATCTAGAATTCTTCAGGAAAATTACCAACCAGAGCACACTGGTATACTGAAGGTCAAACCAAATCCAACCCAAATAGTAGAAATACAAAATAAAGTTCTAGAAAAGTTTCCTGACTTGAAGCCTTTGCCACAAGACAAGCTACATGTAACCATGTTACACCAACAGCTTGCAAAGCCTTTAAAAGGAGCTGTTCTGCCTCCTTTGCAGACAGAAATAACTTTTAATCCAAGCCAAATTTATTCAGTAGAAAGAGATGGCAAAAAGTCAGTTTTTGCTGTGGTAGTCGAACAAGAAGCACTTAAAAGATACATGGAAGAACTTGCACAGCAGACAAACATTCAAATAGAACCAAATAGAGTCTATCACGTAACCGTGGCCAATTTGACTGGCAATGTAGCCGATAGTGTTGGACACAGTGAAGACAATCCAATAATGAACGGTGCACAACAAATAAGCTTAGAATAACAGATAAAACATGAAATTAAATGAAAGCCCAGATAACTTTTATATAAATAATGAACGTGTAGGGTATACGAGAGAAGACGCAGTATCTTTCATAGCCTTCACAGAAGGATACGTGGTCTATTCAACAGCTGGTGTTGAAGGAGCACGGGCCAACAGTTCTAACAGTGGACACGTAGCATTAGCAGAAGCATGGGCCCTTAAGCTTAGACAAGAAAACAATATATCACTTGATGAAGATCAAGAAGATGCTTGGGAGTTTTACAAAGATCACCTAAAAACAATAGGACAAATGGGTCCTGCGGCAAAGTCTTTAGCAAAAGATTTCCTGTCTGGTGATAAATCTCCTTGGTCTTATGACGCATCAGAATTAATGTTAAAAGGAAGATTGTGGCGAGGCACAGGAATTACTGCACACAATGCTCCGGAAATGCCAGAAGAGGGCGAAGAAGTCTACGAGGAACCACTAACAGATAAGGTAGTTTCTTTCTGGGGACTTTATTCACCCGAACAGCTCAAACCATCATTGGGGCTAATCACAAAATTAATTAAAGCTTTAGGAGAAGATCCAGAAGAGTTTTATTTTCAACTTGGAAATTCCTTTTATCCATATTCCTCAGTTTCAGCAGGAGTCGAGTCAAAAACTGACTTTGATAAAGAGTACAAAGTCGGAAGCTCAATGTACACATATTCAGACTTTGAGAAACTTAGAACGGCAATGCATAGTGCCGGGGCGACCCTAGAAGGAAAACGAGCAAAAGAAACGTTGTGCAGAATTTTCACCCAAGAATTTGTAGAGGAAAACCCAGAGCTAAGAGGGTTTTTACCATCCAGTGATTGTATAGATATAACATACCAAGGAGCGAAAAAAGACGGGTTATATTCTGTCAAACCAGAGATTGAGAGAGGACTCGCACCAACACGAGAACTACTTCGCCGCAAATATGGTGGTGCAGCAGCTAAAGGACAGATCAAAGGATTCATGCAAGGACGTGGTACAGAACCTGTTCTACCTACAACTTCTGAGCCGGGGCAGACAGCAGGAATGCGTGGTCGAACCCTTGGCGGATTTCGTGGAAGAACTCAAAAAGAGATAGATGCCGCATGGGACGATTTCATGAGAAAGAGAGAACAAACAAGTCCAGAACAAATAAGCTTTAAAGAATGGCTCTCTTTTCTAGAATCTTTTTTTTTTGAAGGATTAGAGCTACTAAAAGAAGATCCAAACGAAGTCTCAAGAAACCCTATTACGGGAAGGCCTAAACTCAAAGCTATAGATTCGTTTGCTGTTACGTTCATATTGTTCAAAGACTACTCAGTTTATGCACCAACTGTGAAAGGTGCATTTCATGATGATTTATGTCATTGGTTAGCTTTTAAAGTAATAGCAAACTCATATCCTGGTGGTGAAGAACATCTCACAAACTTTGAAAAAGCGAATCCTTGGACAGGTGCTGCTAGAGAAGTAGGAAGAATGGGGCCAGGAACAATTAAAACAATAAGAAAAGTAACAGATGAACTTGAATGGACAGACGGTAGAAGTTCATTACTTCGTGTTAATCCCGAAGTTATTCTAGGTCGCTTATGGTTGGACCACAGAGTTGTTAGTTTCTGGAACTATTGGCCTTATGTTACAAAAGCATCAGAAAGAATATTGCAATTTGTATCTATGTTCGATGATCCTAGCAAATTTGAGTACGACATCAGAAATATGCCAGCAACATACGAAGACATAGAAAAAAAGAAACCAGTACCTTCCTCTAGAAGCGTAGAAGCCTAGTCTTCTAGTTCGACCTTTCTAACATCCTTGTTTTTAAGAAGTAAATCAATGAGTGATGCTAAACTTTTTCTAGTAGAAAGCTTTACTTCATAAGTTGAATCGCTCTTTTGCTCAACCGAAACGACATGGTCTCCACCATCTGTTACAATCTTTGAAACTGTGTCAGGGTCTGAGTTGTTGGCGTGTAAAACAACTGTGACGTTCTGTGTGGACAACTTGTTGTAAGTCATTAATCCACTTATTCCCACAAATAGAATAGCAACAGATAGGTAAGAAGCAGCTTTTAGCCAGCTTTTTCTTGGGGAAACTATTGTGCCCATATCTACAACCATTCCATCTCCTAAAGAACCGTTTCTTTGGAGCGACTTTAGATACTCAGGGAGATCCTCAAGAGGCATTGGGCCTTTCATATGATCCTTTCTACTTGTTATTTATGAACAAACAACAGTTTTATTTAAAATTTACCGAACGGGAAATTTATCACAAAATTTGTCAATATTAATTAAAAAATTCCCGTGCAGGAAAATTTAGTAACATCATATTGGAAAAATCCCGTACAGGAAGATTTTATAGCAACAAAAAATACATAAAGCTGCTTATCCATGATATTATTGTTATAATTGTAGTAAGTGAAAATACCCAATAAGCATCTACACCATTGTTTAAACGAAATGTTTTCACTAAAGCAGCAAAAAGAAACAAAGTAGCAATCAAAACAACAAGAGAAACAGAGACCGATAGCACAAAGCTACCAATAATTTTAACTAAAGTAATCATTCAATAAGGCCCTGTGTCTTCTGTTAGCTCGTCATAATGAAGGTTGTTTTCGAAATATTCCTCAGATTGCTCTACAATCTTAGGATAACGAGGCTCCTGCTCCTTGGGGTAAAAGATATCTATAGTAATAAAGAACATACCCAAGAATGTAACCAGTAATATTGAGCCTACTAAAATAAGACCAGCACTCATTCATCACACTCGGAACACAAGCCCATTATTTTAGCCCAAAAAGTGCATTTAGGAGGCTTCTCAATACTCCAACATCCGCAACATTTCTTTTCATCAATATAAGACCTGTTTGAAGCTTCAACAGACCGCTCAAAAGCTTTGACTACCTCTTCTTCGGTTAAGAGAAGGTCTAGGCACCTATCATCTTTATTAATTGTTGTATGGTATAACATGAATTATCCTTTCTAATCTATTAAAGTAAGTTTAAAGCTTTTATTGATCGTTAAAAACCTCTTTTGGGGGAAATGGGTCCAAGTTCTTAAACTCTAAGCAAATAGACCTACCGCCTCTAGCCTCACTCATAAATCTACTAAACAGTAGACCTTCTTTCACAGGGTCAACCGTAGTTATGCCCAAGCAGTAACAAGTTAAAGCACCCGCTGCAGAGCCTCTAGCAGGCCCTACAGCCTGACTTCCATCTCCCCAGCCCAAAAGACTCCTACAAACTCTTCTGGCTTCGTCGGTCATTTTCTTTTGTATAAGGAAGTAGCTAGAAAAACCCTTTCTAGTTATTAAGGAGTATTCTTCTTTAATCCTGCCTAGGTATTCTTTGGTTCTAGGAAGGTTCTTTTCAGCAAAACCCTTCATTATCTCTTCTTTTAGTATATCATCAGCATCAGGAAGCACAGGCAACTTAAGGCTACGGTCTAATTGAACACCTTTTGCTTTGTTGCATATGGTAACGGTGTTCTTTTTTGCTTGTTGAAAGAGTTCGTATGGAATCGTGTCGGAATATTCTTCTTGCCACTTTTTATTTAGCTCTTCTTCGCTCTTCATCCAAAGGTTAGCATCCTGAAGCTCGAAGAAATCTTGCATATTGTCTTCAGCCATAGCTCGCTGAATGTCTTGAACGGTCCTATTTGTTTGAACCATCAACATAAGCCTCTGGAACTTGCTGTCTTCTTGATTGCAGTAATGACAGTCGTTGGTTAAAATCAAAGGAAGCTTATACTTTTCATGGGCCTTAATTATAAAAGCGTCATAGGGTTTTTGTTTCTTAAAGTCTAAGAGCATTATCTCTAAGAAATAATGACTCCTACCAAACATTTCAATATAACGCTCTATAACAGCATTAGCGGCGTCTTCACCGTGTCTGTCAAAAGCCCTGCCTACTTCACTGTTATAACAACAGCTAGTAAAGAACAGACCTTCTTTGTGCTTTAAAAGCTGATCGTAATTGACTCTAGGCTTTCTATAAAAGCCTTTAGTCCATCCCCAGCTGGTTAAGCGAACAAGGTTTTTATAACCAACGTCGCTGTAAGCTATTGCTAAAAGGTGAGCACTAGCCTTGATGTCCTTTTTTTCTTCTTCGTTTAAATCTGCAGTGAACTTCTGCATATCCTCCAAACAGCTAGACTCTGGCTGGAGCGGGTTCACATAGAGTTCTGCTGCGAATATATAGGAAAGGGTGTCTTTTCCCTTTTTTTCATTTATTTTTTCGCAAGCACGAATTTGTCTAGGGACCGCTCCCAGCATACCGTGATCACTCACGGTAAGAAATTTCTGATTTATTTGAGTTGCTCTTTGGGCAAATTCCTCTACCATGCCGAAGCCATCGAGTAATGAAAAATCCGTATGGAGATGCAAATGTTCAAAGCCAACAATTTCGCAGTTTTTCATTTACTATCTCCCTTCTAGGAAGATCATTTTACTAAAAGAAAGAGCCCTTGACAAGAGGCGAGAGCAATCTTATCAAGGGCTTCGGTCTTACCGAACACTGAGCAACATGCTTCTTGTGCAGTTTGTGTTAGAACGCGTAACTTATAAAAAGCTAAAGTAGTATTCTTTAAAGACTAATACCAATTGTCTAAATTAGTTATAGAAAAGAAAGAGCCCTTGACAAGAGGCGAGAGCAATCTTATCAAGGGCTTCGGAATTTCCGAACACTGGATCTTATGCTTCTTGTGCAGTTTGTGTAAAAACGCGTAACTTGTAAAAAGCTAAAGTAGTATTCTTTAAAGACTAATACTAATTGTCTAATTTCTATGCTTAAGTATATTAGCATTATAAGCTAAATACTTAAAGTAAGTTTCATATAGACCGTCGAACCAAATACTCTTCCCTATATTTTCTATATTTTTTGCAGCGTTCTCGTCCCTATAGATATGGGCATTGCACTTTTGACAATCAAACTCTCTTACCCCAAGGGGAATTTTTCCAGCAACGTAATTACAAATGCTGCACAGCTGCGTTGTGTATGGAGTAGGGACCAAAACAAATGGAATTCTTTCTTTTTCACACAATCTTACCAGCAAAAGTATAATTTTGTCTTGCCCAAATGAACCGTTCTTTTTTCCACTTTTTAAATTATCAATACAGATGCAAAGCTTATTCTTTTTGCAGTAGTCAGCAATTTCTCTTACTAAAGGAAAATATAGCTTTTCAAGTCGTTTATGGATTGACTTTACTTGCCCTCTAACTTTAAACCCAATCTTATTTAATTGTCTTAGCTGCTCTTCCAATGATTGAATTTCACTATCTAGTTCAGACTTCATTATAACTTTGGTTAGAACCCCTAGATATGAAATCTCTCTAGAAAAGGTCAAAAAAGAATTACCACTCTTATTAATATCGAAGCCTAAAAAGTCCTCAGGACTATAGAGCCATTTATTAGTGAACCTAGCCATGACATGAAAAATGACTTTGTTTTTTAGTATTTGAAGATTTCCACCATTTTCAAAGCTCACAAAATTCAAAATTTTATTCTCTTCTTGAGCACTTAGCTTATACCCTCTCCTGTAAACACTAAACTTAGAACTAAACGATTCTTTAAACCCAAAAGGAAATATAGAAATGCGTTTGTTTTTTTTATCCAAAGAAACCTGAGAAGCGTGCAAGCGAATACATTTATCAGAAGGGTACGGAAACCTAATATTCTTTATGTCTTTCCTCTTACATCCCTTGAATCTTTTAATTATGGCCTGAGAAGCTTCGTAAACAGGTTTAAGGAAACCACGCTTAGGTGCTGTCATCTCTTCGGGGGTCTTAGTTTTGCCATTTTGCATGGTTTGACAAGGAAAGTTTAAATCAGAAAAAAAACTAGTGAATCCAAGACCGCCTTCAGAGACGGGTCTACATATTTTTTCGGGAAAACTCTTATCGTAAACTAATATCTTTGTTAAAGGAATTTTTCCTTTTTCAACTAAGTTATACAAAGATCGACAAATCTTTTTTTGATATTTTATTATAACATTAAAGACCCTACAGTTGATGGACTCTATGCTGGCTTCCAGCAATAACTTTACATCCCGTAATACTTCAAATTGAGTTTTTCTATTTTTATTGTATTCGCTTTGCTTTGGCGAAGGCATCCAGCCTTTCTTCTTTTTATCAAATTTATACAAAAGATCCTCGTCCACTACATAATATCTACATTCGCTGTCTGTCAAACCAGACTTATCTTGAGTTCTTAAAATTTTATTCATTTTCTCCCCAACGCCTCACTCGAAAAATCTAAAAATTTTTTACCGTCTGACTCGTACAAACTATAGAAGTCTGAGTCTATATTGACTTCTAGTTCTTCACATTTTAAATCATAATCTTCGAAGGTTCCGTCTTCTTTGTAGATTCTAAAGAAGTATCTTTCTTCATCTCGTCCAAAAGGGGAATAAAGAATAAAACCTTTCACACCTTTTGCATTTTTTTCGTTCATATAAAAAACGGGACGAAGCACATAGCATCGTCCCGTTTAAAGTTTTGTAAAAAATTGATAAACTAGGATACTGAGGGGATATCAACAAAAGAGTCCAAGCTAGACGAGGGATTGATGGACTCACTCATTACCCCAAGGTCAGAGACAAGCTTTTCTTTAATCATCAAATTGTTTTTTTCTTTTTCCGTAATTTCGGCTTCCTTTTCCTTGTATCCAAGATGAACCATGTACACAAGGATTCCCATGCCAGACATCATGGCCACAGCCAAGCCACAAACGAATAAGGCAATATTATTCACTAAAGTACCTTCCGAGTGAGAGAATGCTAGGAACCCAGATTCCAACGAATATTGCTTGGCTCTCATTGCCGGAAAGGAACCAAATTCCAACGCTGAGGAGAAAGCTGAGGAACGCAGCTACAATAAAAAAGTACTTGCTTTTCACTTTTAATCCTTGGTTAGTGGTGAGTTTCTGCGGAACGTACCTATTGTACTCTAATTAATTCGAGGTGTCAACTGGCCGCGTTATCCACAGCTTCTTTTAATTTTTTTTCTACATTACCTATTGTCTTGGCAACGGCAACACTAACGGCATAATCTTTTTTATATGCGGCTAAGGCATCAAGTATCTTCCAAACTTCTTGTTGATTCAGATCTATATTCATCGCTTCTTCCTTTCTTTTTCCTTGGAAAGTAGTTCCCAATTATCTTCTATCAGCTCCCTACACGATTGCGTCCATTCCTTAACCATTATTTCTTTCTTGACCATAAACTTTTCTATATCACTTTTGTAGATTCTAACAGCAGGATCATTAGGAGAGAATCTATCGTATATTTTGTGAGGATATTTTCTATACAACTCTTCGCAAATGCTAGTTGAATATGTATAGAAAACAAACCTTTTAGGAACAACTATGTAAGCGTTTTGCCTAAAGCAGGACCTTAAAGAGCTAGCTTTGAAGGTCATAAAGTTTTCAACAAACTCTGGTATGGTTTTGATCTCTATCTTTCTTTGATTCTCTCCAAACACAAAAATATTATCTACGTTGTCATTTTCTAGGTTACCATGAACGACGTTTCCGTCATTATCTACCCCATACTCTATCTTCTCACAGACCTTGTTTGTTTTTTCTTGAAAATAATTCTGTAGTATCTCGGCCCAAACCCGCTGTTTGGCAGTATCGAGTGCTATATCGAGGGCAAATTGCTCGTCTGTTCTGTTGTCTTTTCGAGTTACATAGCTCATAGAACACCTCAAAAATTTGATATAATTAGTTCTTTGCCAACTCTCTTGGTCTTGCTCTGTGCATCAGCACTAGACGTTCCACAATAGGTCCAGCCCTCTGATCTTGAATGAGAGGCTCCTAAACCTCTGCCAAAGTTGAAGCCTTTGTACAGCTTTCTTATAAACGGATTGTCATCGTAACTCAAGACAATTTTGTGTTTACAATTTTTTATATCTTCACATAGTTTCCTGTGATCTTCCATTTCAAAATTATGTCTGTAGAGCCTTGAATTCTTATCGAGCTTTGTGTTTAAATAATAAGGAGGATCAATATAAATCAATACATCGTCACCATCCTCATTCAACAGATCAGAATAGCTTGTGCTAGACACCCTAGCTTCTTTTAGAACACCGGCTGCTTTCTCAAGCTTGTTTGTATTAATTATGTTCCAGCCGGTAGGATTAGAAAAGTAGAGCCGAGACCTTATTGTGTAATTAACACGGCCTCCCCAGACTGTTCTATTGATAAAAAAATACTTTAAGTCTTTATCGTAATCGTCTGTGTCTATCATTCTATTGAAAGTCTCTTTAAGGTCTCCAGAAAGACTTCTACATCTAGTCATAAAGCCTTGTGGGTCGTCTTTTAAAGACTGGTATACAGACATCAGATTATCATCAACATCGTTAATCCACCTCCGCTTATCAAGAGGAATATGGAAAAAGAGACCTCCTCCACCAACCATGGGTTCCCTGTATTCTGAATAACTCTTAGGAAACCTTTTTAATATCTTTTCACGTACAGACTTCTTGCTTTTTCCGCCTGGATAACGAAATATCATAATAAAGCCTTAAAAAGAATCGGGGCGAGAAGATTCGAACTTCCGGCCTCCTGGTCCCAAACCAGGCGCTCTAACCAGACTGAGCTACGCCCCGGACATTATTTCCTATAATACCTATTTGTCACACCATCCCAATCACCTTCTAGAATCTCATAAATAAAGGCATTAAAAACTTCATACAAGAATGGCAGTAAAATTAAAAAGAAAAAAAAGAATGTAAAAAAAGACACAATCTTAGGTGGCAAAGACATAAAGAAAAACGGCAGAGAAACATGGAATAGCAGTAAAAAAAGAAGAAGGGTAATCTTGGAGCGTCTGTTGCTCTTGCTCCAACGGTCTAGTTCAGGATTTCTGCTCATCAAACAATCCTTCTTCTATCCATTTTAACGTTTCAAGAATGATAATCAGATCTTTTTCTTTGAGATTCTTTTCGAAGGGAACAAAAGACCAGCCACTTGATTCTAGAAAGAAGTAACCATACTCTGATCGATAATGGGACTGGCTCATCTTGACCAGAGGAAGAGTGTTGCTCACCTTTCTAAGACCTCTATCAGCTCACCAAAAGTCTCAATTTCTATAACCTCATCTTGAGGCAAAGAACGACCAAGTTCTTTTTCTATCTCAAACAAGAGCTCGATTTTGCTAAGACTATCTTCTACAATCTCTGAGATTGTAGTTTGATTGGTTACCTCAACTCCATATCTATCAAGAACTAATTTTTTAATCTTTTCTTCCACAGTTAGTTACCTAAGATATCTTCTACTTGAGGACTTGATATGTCGCCGCATTTGACAAGAGAAGAAAAGGTTTCAAAAACACGTTGGCATCTCATTTCATGAAGCTGTGAAAGGCCGCTTAAAGCGTCACAAATCTGTTCTTCTGAGAAGCTCTTAGATGTTATGGATTCAACTAAAAGGTCTATATCGTCTTTTGTGTTCCAACAAGCCTGAATCTGGTCTTCTAAATCAAAACGATTCATTTTGAACTCCTTGTTCAGAACATTTTATTTAAAACTGTCTGTGAGTCAAGCTTCTTCTTGCTTTTGTTTAAAAGCTTCAAAGTCTTGCTCGGCCTGTTTTGCCTCATCTTCCAAAACTTTTAATTCATTTTGGATCTTCTCGTAAAATGTCTTGAGTTCAAGTTTCTTGGCCTTTTTAGACTCAAAAATCTTAGCTATTTTCTGTGAAAACTCGACAAACTCTTCGGTAAGAAGATATTCATTTTTTTCTGTTTTCTTTTCCATTTTAATCAATCACCTTTTAGGTGCTCCTCCCTAGAAATTACTTCAACATCACGCTCTATGTCTGTTCCATAACAGCAATAGACCTTTTCATTCCCGTCAACATCTTTGGTTGATAAGAAAACGTCTTTTCCCCAAATAGCTCTTAGAGCAACCAAGACATCAGAAACATACGGCTCATAAAGAGTTCTACCATCATAGGTGTGCTCTAACATCATGGCTCCCTTGCCACGATAATTTGGCTCAGTCAATCTAATTTCAGGCAAACCACCGTTTATGTGTCTTCTCATAAGAAGACGTTTTATTTCTTTGTAGTCTCTGCTTTCTAGTCTGAATTCTCCGTTAGGGTAATGGACCCAATGGAAGTATTCTTGTTTTCGGCAAAACTCCTCTGTAAAGAATTCATGTATCAAAGTAAGATCATCATAATACTTTCTTACTTCAAATATCTTTTCTTTACCAAGGTTTGTCTTTAAGTCCCAATTTTCTTTTTGGTGAAGATCCTTGCAGTCCTCCCACTCTGTGCCGAACCTGCCTTTGTCCCAACGTTCCCTAATATCTGAGAGAAGGTAGTATCCCAGCTTATATGGATTTGTAGAATACTTGCCACCTAGGACGCCCATCTTGTGATCGGAGTATTCTATAATTCCACAATCATGCCCTTTTTGGCCTAAGGAAACAAAGCCTTGCTCAGCCATAATAACGCTATCCGTCATGCTGGCCCAGCCTTCGTTCAAAACCTTGGTTTGCCTCTGAGGATAGAAGTATAAGGCCTCATCATACAACATAGAGATTATGTCCGCTTGCCAAGGCTTGAGAGGAGCATTGTCTCTAAGATATCCTAGAATATTCTTAGTAGGTTCCTTAAAGACACCCAGCTCATCAGCTATGTCTTCTTCTTGAACGCGTTCATTCTCTCTATCTTTAAATTCCTTTGTATTAATAAAAGGATCCATGTACATGCGATCCTTTCCAACAGTCAACCTTCTAGGGTGACGATACTTTCTTTGATCTGTGACTATCACATCTTTAGAGATTTTTTCTGCCCATGCTTCGGAACCATCTATTAAGGTCTCAAGCCTCATTACCCAGTCTAAGAATTCAATTACTCTTTCTTTGCCCCAGCGGGCAATATAGTTCCTAATTCTAGTGCCGTGATTTGCCATCTTGTTCAACATGTTGGTGTCGGTGGCACTAAAATGAATGTTATTCTTAAAAAAGTCATTATGACCAGTAGCATGTGCAATTACGGTCAAATGATCCAAAAGAGTGTTGCTACTAAGGCAATATATGTAGCAGGGATTAACATTTATGACCATTTCATAAATTTTATGCATCCCAAACTCATAACCTCTCTGGAGCTCCTCGTACTCCATGCCAAAGGACCAGTGAGGAAACCGAACCGGAAAACCGTTATATGCAGCAATTTCGCTGATTTCATCATAAGTAAGCAGCTGAACTACTGTTGGATAAAAATCTAGTCCCCAATCCCTGCAAGCCTGAAGTATCTTGGGGGCTAACTCTTTGAGTTCTTTAGAAAGCTGTACTCCAGGTACAGTGCTGTCCCCTAACAAAATAGGAGAACCGTGCATGAATTTGTTTGACATATTATTCTTCGCTTAAGCTTGCGGACTCCTCATCGGGGACTTCAACGTTTCCAAGAAGTTTCTTTATGGCGGTAATAATTTGCTTATTACGATCTTCTTCACTAAGCCCAGAGGACCAGTGAGTACCACCTTCGCCTATAGAAACGGTTCTTACATATTCCCTGTCCAAAGTGCCATTTCTTATGGCATCATCAACAAAGCTTTTTACACTATTGCCCTGCATAGTGGATAGTATTTGGGTAATGCCTGTGAAGTTGACAACATTTGGCGTAAACTCTTGTGCAAGGGTAGATACAAACAAAGAGTTGTCATCATCCCAATTCTCACCATCAGTAAAATAAAACACATAAATGTTCCATTTGTTCGGTGGATAGCGGTTTTCAAATTGCTTTGAAATAAACTTTAAAGCGCTGCTACAGGTGGTGCCACCACCAAAGCGATACTTATAAAACTTCTCTTCGTCTACTTCCATAGCAGCAGAATCATGCCAGACATAAAGCCTGTCTACTCTGGTATAGAATCTTCTAATCCATGTATCGATCCACCAACACATATCAGATACTATGTCGCACTTAGTTGCATCCATACTTCCAGAACCGTCTCTGGCAAACACTATCAGTGCGTTACTCGATGGAATTTTTATTTCGTTATATTGTCTGTATCTTTTGTCTTCGTTGATTGGTTTTAATATTCTTATAGGGTCTTTTAAGCCCGGAACATGAGAAAGGTTGTTCAAAGTCCCCTCTGCAGCCTGCCTCTTGAGGGTCTGCATAAGAGTTCGTCTGTTGTGCCTGAGTGACTCTGGTCCAACTAAGGATATATTGTTATACTTTACCTTTATCTCATCATACGTTTCATTGGGCTTCTGCTTTAAGTTGGGCAACTTAAGTTCGTCCTGCATGAACTTAAGGACATCCTCTAAATCAAGGTTTATGGTTATACCTTCGGCATCCCCTTGCCCAGCACTATTTCCTTTTCCCGGCTTAGGGTCTTTGCCAATAACGTCTCCGTCTTTTCCAGCACCTCTTCCTACGCCCTCGCCGCTGTCTCCGAAGACAATGTGAGGTATATCTATTTTAGGAATAGTTATGGAGACTTTGCCATTCTTACCACGGTTACGTACTATTTGGCCGCTCTTAATGAATTTTTTAAGAGCCTTTCTAATACGTCCGGATACAACATCTCTAAAGTCTTTATGGTCTTCTTCTATACGACGAGGAATGGTACACCTCCTTAACTAGGTGGGAAAGGTTAGCTCTATACGAAATGTTTCATCGTTTATTTCGCAAGAGAAATCAGCTAATTGCATTGATAAGAGAAAGCTTCTTTGTTCACGATTCAAACTCTTGAGTAGATCCTCAAGTGTTCCATCTGAACTCCAAACCTCCATCCCAACATCGTCAATTGCCCTGAGGAGCTTTTTCTTTTTAACAGAACTTAGCCAATGATTGTTCATCTCAGTCCTCCGACTCGGCTAAGTCCCCCCTAGCAAATATACCGCCAACAAAGTCCAAAACGTCTGTAGCAGAACGCTCGTTATAGCCATACTGCTTTATGAGTCTTGTTTTTATTGCGTCGATCTTTTCTTGGATGTCTTTGTCTACAACTGTGGCACCGCTAACATTTAGTGCGGACAACTTGATGGTATCCTTTACATCCTCGAAAAGTTTGGCCTCAAGAGCCTTCTTAAGCTTAGGATTTGAATCCCATCTAAACTGCTTGTTCTTATGAGCTAGATCACCGATAAAAGCAGCAATCTGGCGTCTAAAGTCTTCAGCACCAGTTTCTGGTATCTGAATCTTTTCTTCTATCTGCCTCATAAGCCTTTCATCCGGCTTGCGGTCTTGACCCGTGATCGGATCCTTGATCTTAGACTTATTAATATAAGCCATGACATTGTCGATATAATTAGTACAAAGTCTAATAATTGCATCTTCGTCTCCGACCAGTGCCTTTTGCACCTCAGCTTTAAGTATTTCTGTTAGCTTCTTGAGAGCTAGATCTACACAAGAAATATATCTACCTACTTGCTCCTTGTTTGTTAAAAGGGAGCAATTGTCTAGGCCCTCTTTCAACTCGTTAAGAACCATGAACATATTGACATATTCATGATTGTTAGCCAAGCAATTAGATATTTTGTCCTGTAGGTATCTGACAGACACACCGCCAGACATACCCTCTTCAGGATACTTATCTCTCATTTCTTTTACAGAGTCTTCTGTCCAACCAGGCAGTAGTCTTCCATCATACAATTCTGCTTTTTCTACTAGTGTGATCTTTCCGTCTTTATCGTCATGAAGTCTAGTGAGAACAGAGAAGAGAGCAGCGATTTCCAAAGTGTGTGGAGCTATATGTTGTTTGACCTTTTCAGAACCATAATCTTTTTCAAGAATCTTTAGTTCTTCTGACCAACGTAAAGTATATGGAACGTCTATCTTTGTGGTTCTGTCCCTAAAAGCTTCCATATACTGATTGCTCTTTAGCTTTTGAAACTCTGGATCGTTCGTATGAGCGATAATAGCCTCATCGATTGATACCTGAGAGAACTTCTTTGGCTTAATTGATTGTTCTTGGCTTGCACCAAGAAGATCATATAAGAACGCTGTGTCGAGCTTCAAAACCTCGATAAATTCAATCAGGCCTCTATTCCCAGCACAAAATTCACCATCAAAAGAAAATGCTCTTGGATCAGAATCCGAACCAAAGTTACCAATCTGACGGAAGTTTATATCTCCAGTTAGCTCAGTCGAATCCTGATTCTTCTCGTCCTTTGGTTGGAAGGTTGCTATTCCGCAACGGTCTGATTCGCTGTAAACCTTCCTTACAACTCTGATGTGATTTTCTAAAACTTTTTCTAAATCTCCATCATACTTCTTAAGTAGTGCATTCATGAACTTCTTGCACAATGGGTCAAGCTCGTCATTGCACTTGAGAGTGTAAGTATCAGACCTTTTATCATCTGATAGGGACTCTTCATATATTTCATTAATTTTCTTTACAAATGGAAGTCTCACTTCCAGTGGTAATAGCTTGAGAGGCTGCTCGTGCATGGGGCATTCGCAGGTTGTATCATTATAAATACCATCTGCACCTGTGGGTAGATTTACCCATTTAAAGGAATACCAAGCACCGTTATCGGTCTTAGAGAACCTTTCAAGACCTCTCTTTATTAGTCTGCATATTGTTGACTTAGAGCTTCCCACTGGGCCGTGAAGCAAAAGGATTCTTCGCTCTGTGCCGTACCCACCAGCGGCTCCCTTGATAAACTTTACTAGAGCATCCTTCATAGGAGTCAAGCCGACAATTGGTAGATCACAGTCGTCAAAAAAGTTATAGTGAACATAGGTCTTTCTATATTCTTCGACAGTCTTGCTGCCCTTCTCCATTATCATTTCATAAATATTCTGCCATGAGTTTCTAAGCAGAGAAGGCTTTTGCTTGACCAAGTCCAAATATTCACTGAAACTCATTTCAGTGTTTAATGTTTGAAACTGTTCTTTGTTGAAACTGTTGATGATTTCTTTTAGCGTGTCAGTCATATTGTCCTCCGGTACCAACTAATTATAGGAATAAAAAGATCTAGATCAAGAACCAATATCGAAAATTTAATTTCCGTCCCAGGATTCGTTTTTGTTTAAATCATTAATTTCATTATAGGGGGCATTGGGCGATTTTGAAGCGATCTCTGCTTTTTTACGCTGCTCGATTACAGATGGCAAGTTATGCTTAAACCTGTAGTCATGCCCTGAATTCTCACTATTCCACCTGTCTGTGCCAACAGGGTTGGAAAAATTGAAGTTGCAAGCGGAAGCTAATTTTTCTTTTTTATCTGAGCCGCATTTTGGGCAAATGACAGAGGGATACCCTCCTGTTTCATCGTAGCTCGTAAATTCATCAAAAATAATATTGCAACTAAGGCACTGAAAGTCATAGATTGGAATAAATCACCTATTTTTCTTCTTGTTCTAACTCCAACAAAAGATTTAGTTTTTTGTAAACCTTTTCTATATGATTTAATCTAGTATTTAAAGAATAAAATTTCCACAAGAAGGAACCTTTTGAAAGATCTATGGCATTGAGTAGCAATTTATACTTGAGTTTCTGTGATGTCTCTCTAAATTTGGCCTCGTAAAGAACCATTTCTTCTTCCAATATTCCTTTATACTCCTCAGGTGTAATTAAATACTCTTGAGAGTCGGAGTTGAGAAACCTTTCTACTTCCTCTCTATCTGGATCTTCGTCATCAAAATCAAACCTTCTCATTGTAAAACTCCTCCTGAAATCGTTTGGAACAACTTTAGACTAGCATTCCACAAGCTTTCAATTTTTCTTTCGTTTAAAGACATACCTTGTTTAGAAAACTTTTTCACAAACAAAAAATACAAAGGACATTCTTCCTTATGTATCCAATCGGCCGTGATAAAATGGCCCCAACCTCTTTTGTATGAACAAAAAGAAGATGGATCATCGGAAGAGGCTTTTGAAACTAAATCCGTATCATTCAGATAGAGCAAATCACCTTCTTTTATAGTGCCTGTATCAAACCCAGATTCTTCAAAATCTCTAACACACATACAATATGGAGGAACAATCACAGTTGGTCTAAGCTCTATAGTTTCCTCACAGGATGAACCGTTGTACATTTTAAATTGTATTCCAATCTTTTTAGTCCATAAAAACATAGTGCCAGAAACGTTGTTCCTTTTACAAACAATGTTTACCTTGGCATCAGGTAAATTTTGGTTAATCGAATACCAACATAAATAAGACATCCAATTGTGACCAGGCAAATAGTCACAGGATATAGTTATGTTCAATCCTTCACCCAAATAAGAAATCATAAAATAATAGAGTTATTTTATTTTTCTTTTAGGAATAAAAGGCTTAGCAGGCTTTATAGATGTAGACATAAGCCTACCTGGCGTGTGTCCTCTCTTAATTCCGTACAGCCATTCTTTAAAGGCCAGAACGACCATTTTGGGCTGCCATTTGGGACTTCTTAAGATCATCCTGCTTTCTCTTTAACGAAGAGGATATTTCTCCCTTGATAGAATCCATATCAGGCCTTAGGCCTTTTGGGGTCGCTCCTTTTAATTTGGGATCGTTCATTACAGATTTAGCTATTATATCTGGGTTTGGGTTGTTGCCAGAAGAGGCTAAAGCCTGTGCAACAGAAGCAGTTTTTTGGGAATCATATTTGGCGTAAAGGTCATTTTCGACCACGCCCTTTTTAGCCAGCCATTCTGTGAATGAAATCATTACAAACCTCCGTATGTAAACATATATAGTACTAAGGATTCATATTATGAGACTAAATTTTAAAGAATGGATGTTAACGGAGGAGACCGCGAGCACGCTCCTAACGCCAAACCCAACAAAACAAAACGATCCAAAATACGACTTTTTGGTTGTACTTAACGCAAAAGAAATATATCAGGTTCTTAAAAAATATGGATTTAGGTTTTACAAGCCAGATCTCAGCTGGAGCCTACCTAGGTTTGCATATGAAAAGCTAGATGACAATGCAAAAAATGAGCTAAAAAGCGTAGGGGTAGAAATAGATCTGTTCAATATGGATAGACAAGCAGCCATTTCACAGGGACAAGCTAAAAAAGCACAGGCAGTTTCTGATAGAGAAAAACAAGCCCAGCAAGCACAAGCAGATGCAGAAAACAGAAAAACTTTAGACTATACAGGAAGTAAAGTTGATCAGTTAATAAAAGGAGAATTAGAAGCAGTAAAAGAACTAAGTAAAAAAGAGGATAACGAAAAAGTAGAGCAAATGCTTGATACAATAATTCATCAAGTAGCCAACATGGTAGATGAAGCCAAAAAAAGTAAAATAATAAAAGACTTTTTAGAAATGGCAAGCAGGCTTTATCAGTACTCTGCTAGAAATCAGTGGCTAATTTACGCACAAAACCCAGAAGCAACAGATGTACAAAGCAAAACAAAATGGCTAGAACTTGGCAGACAAGTAACTCCAGAAGGAGAAAAAAACGCCATGATAATATTCAGGCCAGTAGGCGTAAGACAAAGAATAGTGAAATCAAAAGAAATAGACAAGGCAACTGGGGAAGAAAAAGAGATAAAGAAAAGAGTACAATTTGGAATTCCGAAAAGTTACGCAGTTGAATACGTCTATGACATATCTGACACGATAGAAAAAGCTGGTGCCAAATCTGTTTATAAACCACACTCGTGGAGACAAGACAGCAACGAGCCTGTAGAAGAATTGGGAGGAATAATTGCTGGCGTTCTAAAGTACGCCGAAGACAATCAAATACCTGTAGAGTTTAAAGATCTTAACTACGGACTTGGAGGATATGCTACTAAGCACGGAGTAACAATAAACAGTAAGTTTGATGGAATCAATAAAGCGTCAACCCTAATTCACGAAATAGCACACAAAATGATGCACTTCGTAGGAAAGAAAACAGATATAACAAGATCAGAAGCAGAACACGACGCAGAGACAGTCGCCTTCACAGTTCTGAAGTTCTTTGGCTTTGAAAGCAAAGACTCACCAGTCTACCTTTCATTGTGGGGAGGAACAAAAGAAAAGATCAAGTTACGCTCTAAGGGAATCAAAGAAACAGTGTCTTTGTTAATTAGGGCAATACAAGAGTACTATAAATCAGAAGGAATCCAACAGACCGTATGATAGACTTTAAAGAATGGAGAAAAAAAGAAGCAACGGTAGAAGTTGGACAGTATAAAATAATACTCCAAGACATAGGGAACGGAAGAATCTTATTGTCAGCAAGTTCGTCAGAGCAGATGATAGACAGTAAAAAAGAAGTAAAACAGGTAATAGATTTAACGGAGTTAAACAAACCAATAATGACAGGACTAGCTCTGTCCGCTCCGCTCATCGAGCCATACAACAGTAGAAACAACAACTAGTCGTACTTTTCAACACCGTTTTCATCAAAATAATGTAAAACCCAGCCAGCGGTGGAAAAAAACTTTCTATCAACCTTTATAATGCCAGCATGAATTTTTCTGTGGCACAACGAGCAAACAGTGACAGTGTTGTGGTCTGTGTATTTACCGCCTTTATTGCCCTCTATTATACGATGCACGTCTAAAAGCTCATAAGTAGAACAATCACAGAACTTGCACTTTTTATCTATAAGCTTTTTTATTTTTTTATTTATAAGCTTATGCTTTTTCATTAAATAGAGCCGTTAATCTGATTGCACCATCCTTTAGATTTGCTGTGCGGCCATACAACCCATGACTTAGGCCTAACAACAGTATCAAACTGTCGCCAAATCTTGCAATATTTATCGGGGTCCCTTTTCATTACATTAATCTCATTAATATCAGCATCCTTCCTGAATATCTCTGTTCCATTTTCGTCTTTAAAAACAACAACCCAAAAATCGTAGTCATCTTCAGGAACTTGAGAATACTGAACGTCGATACAATGCTTAAAAACAAAAGAAAAACTATCCAGCCATTCCTCTTCAGATTGCGAAGGAGGATTTGGTGGGTACTTTTTATCTAAAGTGTATCTTTGAACACCTCTTTTTGAAAATAGAATACCTGCGTATTTTTCGTAGTCGCGTAAGGTTCTTTCCTTGCCAAAACCATAAGGACCATCATGCCCTTCTTGGGCCTCACCATCCATTCCAAATAACTTCCTGTTTATTAGATGACAAGCTTGGTTCTTTTTCCACCAAGACTTATCGTCATCCCAATGTTTAGTTCTTCCTTTTCTAGTATATTCATGCCAACAAACGATTTTGTGAGGGTGGAAAAGATCATAACCATGGGTATATGCTCTAGCAGCTATAGAAATTTCTTCGCCATGAAAGTAGTAGTCGGGGTTGTGCTGAACTTCTTTACAAAAAGCACCTAAAGTAAAACAGAAATGAGCCGAATAAAACCTAGCTGCAATCGGCTCAGTTAAAGATTCGTGTTGAGGTATTCCTTCTGGAAGAAAGAAAACAACCCCCTCTGGGGTGAATCTGTCAAAAACCATACGCCAAGGTTGTTGAACCCTGCCTTTGGGGTCATTATCTGGGTCAAAAGAAGAAACGTATCCGGTCAATAGAGGCTTCTTGTGCCCCTTTGCTTGTAGTTCCTTAACCATGTTGATAAGAATCTCATCCCAGTCCTTAACAAACCTCATATGAGAGTCTATTTGAAGAGTGTATGCTTCAGAACCGTATTGCTGTTGAACAAGATTTCTTGCCCAACACACACCCTTAGACTCGTTATGATCTATATCAACAATTTTAAATCTTGCATCATTCTCAAACTCAGATAAGTTGTCCCACGCATCTTCTTTACTATGCTGCCATGATATCCCAACAGAAAGGGCGTTGGGGTTTTTGGCCTGTTGGAGCATATCCTTTAGAGTAGGCACAAGTTGTGGGTCTCTATATGCGGCAATTTGGACAAATATAGTGTCCTTAGATAAACTTTTTTTAATAAATGAAGTCAAAGATTGCATATTAAAATAGCCTGTGTGTGGGTACAAGCTAATTAAGTAACAACATTATATTTTTGTACTGTGAAACTCTGTCTTTGTTTCTTTTAGGGCATTTTCTACAAATTCTATAATTCTACTATTCTCAGAATTCCTTGAGTCATGCCACTCTACCCAGAGTTTTTTTATGTTATTAGGCCAACCCAACTTAACCATACGCTCCAGAACCTTATATTCAGAATGTTCTATATCCATGAACAAATAGATTTCCTTATTTGGATCAAAGGACTTTATAAATGACAAAATATCAATTGATTCCACAATAACACTACCAAAGTAATTCCCATACCAACGTCCAGCGTCGGTCTCCTCCAACAAGGAACCTTGATTTTTGCCGTCTGTGCCGTATTGATTGAATATGGTTCGACCGTCTCTAATCCAAACAGCTTTTTTGTGCACCTTAACCCTACAGGAGGAAAAAGCACTAGAAAATTTCTCCGTATCCACTATAGGATTTGGCTCAAATACATGAACGTCCCAACTGGAGTCTATGTCCAGCTCATCTACTTTCTTTCGTAAAGAAGAACATTCATAAGAACCGCAGTCTATAAAAACGTTATTAGATTGATTGCCTTTCTTGTCATACAAATCAGGAGAATTTTGCTTTAGAATGTTAAAGTATGTTCTCCAGTCACATTTAATTAAATTGTACTTAGAAGGATCTTTACAATAGGTTATATCAAATATCTTTTCGTCGCTTCCAATGTATCCATTTTCTAAGCATTCATCTACTGTTGTTTTGAACTCCTGGGCGAGGTTGTCTATTAGGTTCGAGGGAGCCATAAAAGCAGTTCCTTGAATGAACCTGACTTGGGACAGAGCGTGCGACTCTTTGTTGTTGACAATTATATTTTTTGAGTGGCTAAAAAAAGTTACTTTTGAGTTGTCTAACTGATTAACCTTGTCCAAGGATGGCCAAATCTCACCCTTGTATTTACCTATATTATCTCTTAAACCACCAGCGTCCACCCACATTAGCAAGTCATTGTCAAAATATCTTTTATCCTTAACATCTTTCAAAAACTCTACTTTGTTAAACATAATAATGTTGTAGAGAGGACGAATCATCTCAGGAACGTCAGAGTGGGTCTTGTTTCTAAAGCCTTCTGAGTTCATCAAGTCAGAAAATTTATCATAATAGTGCTTGTAATAATAAAGCTGTTCGAGGGGCTCTTTAATTAAAACTGTATTTTCAAAAGAAGGATCAAACTCTTTTCTATATCCCTCAATTTCTTCTATGAACTTTTCTTCTGTGTAGATGACGATCTTGCAATTCAAAGAAAGTGTGTTTCTCATCCAATGGAGATAAGTGTCATAAGACAAACTAAAAGAACTCCATCCATCCCTCCCTATATCGTAGAGGGACATCACCAATACAGGACTATTTATAGCCATTCCCATGTGAACTTAGCTCCTTTATGATAAAGTGTACAATTAACATCACTTTCGATAAAGAAATTGTTGAACTCATCCATCATACTAGAAACTTTAAAGCCAGCTGATGCCAAGGATGTAGGAACAAATCCTTCGTGGTATCCGTAATAGCCTTCTTCATGAATCCTAAACAAATAATTCAAAGCTCTTTTGGAGAACCTAGTTATAGGGAAAAAGCACCCAAAGTGCCTGTGAACTGATTTGAATTTATCTCCAGGACCAGGACACCAACCCAACCAAGCACCACGGGAACCAAGCATCCTAGAATTAAGAACACTTACCCTAGGAAACTCAGAATATTCCTCTTTCTTAAAAGCTTGTATGGCCATAAAATCGTCATCCAAATAATTATAGGAATCTAAGAAGCCCTTGATATCTCCATCAAAAGAAATATCATCATCTAAGAACCAATAATAATCAAAGTTAGGATGGTTCAAATAGAACATTAGCATTCTATAGTGAGCATAAAAATACTTCGGGTTTTGATGGCTGCCCCACCTGTGACTTCTATCTATAGGCTTGTCGAAAGAATGCTTAGCAAAATCTTCATCGTTATATGAACAAACATTAGACTCATACTTCTCTGATACCTCTGTTGGGTCCTTGTTTGTTTGATTGTCAAACAAAACGTAAAAAGATTCGCCAAAATTTTTAGAAAACTTTTTAATTTGATTGTTACCATCGCCTTCTAACGTCCTATAGTATGAGCTAACAACATAGGTGCTGTTAACAGAGATGGACTTCTTTATTATTTTATCCCATATTGGGATTCTGTTGAATTGGTGAACCAGGTCATATCGTTTGCCATCGGCTGTTAAAACAAGATTATTTTCAATCTTAGGCAAACCATACTTTATATTGTTCTTGTATCCCCAAGCTTCAAAAAAATGGGAGGGACCAGAAACATGGCAATGCATAGCCCAAGCATCGTCTAAATTAAACTTCTTTAACCTGGGTATCTCGTCCTCTCCCACAAGAACGATAAGAGCCGCTTGGTCTTTTATATTGTGTGCGTCTGTGCTAACGTTTTCACACAAATCAATCATTTTTTCATAAAGGCTTATCATGGGAAGCCTTTTGCCCGCAATTATGCCAGAGTTTATTATTTCTTTAGGCCGACAGCTATCAACACTATTTGGAAAAAGGACCGAAACATTTTGATGGTTCCATGGACACTGATTAACGTTAACGCCCTCTCCTGAAACCCAAATATCGTAATTATCTATATCAAGCTTCTCAAAGGGATCGCCTTGAAAGAAGACATCAAAGACGTCAGTAGAAAGAACTAAGTCAGTATCAGATTTCTGGAGCCAACATTTAATGTGCTCCAGTCTTTTATGATTTATATGATAAGTGTCTTCTATTGTACAAGTTTCAAAATCAATTCCCAGCCTATCACACGCTAGCTTGTCCTCCTCGGACATATTTGCGACGAGGAGAACAATGTTCCCATCAGAATGATTTCTAAAGCTTTTGGACCAAAGCCTTATTTTTTCTTCGTGGTAGAATACGTTATTGCATAAACCTATCAAAGTCTTTTTCATAAAATATATATAGCTTTTATGGCTGTTGAATTTGATCAACAGCCATAAAAGCTAAAGAAAAGGCGAAAATTATATTTGAACGCCCTTATTAGGCAATACAATTCCACTACCAAACTGGCTGTTATAGCCATTTTTGATATCCGGGTCAGGATCTGCTATCAGCAAAACATGATTAAAGCTAATCGTGTATGTCTCATCATTAGAAAAAGGAACCAAAGGAATTGAACCGACTCCCTCTGATGTGACCATAAATCTCTGTGGCTTTTTCATAACAACCACCTTGCCCGAACTTTGATCAATAATCTCTATGTCTGCCACGACATCCTCGCCGGTAACTAATTTAACAACCTTAATCATATTCGCTTCCTTTCATTTTGAAGAAAAATGTTCTGCTTGCTCCGACTCTATCATCTTCCTTATCAAGTTAGTGGTAGAACAACCATCAACCATAGGAAAGACGAAAGCTTCTTTTACTATACCATACCCAACGATCTCGTTAAAGAGATATTCATTTCCTTTTACTAAAACATCAGGCTCAATAGCATGTATTAAATTAAAAGGATTATCCTCAGAAAAAGAAACCAAAAAGTCCACATCCTCTAAGGCAGAAAGGATCTCAATTCTATCATTCAAACACTGGATTGGTCTGTTGGGTTTTAATCTAGCAATGCTCGCGTCATCATTCAAAGCAACAACTAATTTATCGCCCTTAGATTTTGCGAATTTTAAGTTTTGTACATGGCCTTTATGAATTAAATCAAAACAACCATTTGTAAATACTAATTTAAAGTTTCTATTTCTTAGAAGCGATGGATCAGCAACATATTTACCACCTAAGAGATCCAAAGGCGTTATTGGGGAATTATATTTATTTTGAACATACAAGGAGCCAGCTTTCCAAGCTCTAGTTGCGGCATCTTTTATATTCATGCCTTCAAGAAGAGATAAAGTTAAGATAGCAGTAAAACAGTCCCCAGCTCCTATTACAGAGACAGCATCTATTGTGCGGCAGGGCTCAATTACTTCAACACCATCCTTGGAAACCACAGTAACGTCCTTGTCTGCGTTCGTGATTACGACATGGTCGCATTTAATTCTACTCTTTATCCAAATGCCAGCGTCTATAGGACTGCTTTTGCCTGAGACCTCAGAAGCTTCTTTAAGATTAGGCTTAAAAACTGTGCAGCCGTACCACTTGTCTATATCTTTAGATTTAGAATCAACAACGGTCATTATACTCTTAGGAGGATAACTTAAGTTTGAAGAAAAAACACCTTTATCATAATCAGAAAATATAACAGCATCAAAATTAGAGAGATTAGAAAAAAATTTTTTGTACAGCTCCATACTATGATTCTGTACATCGGACCCTAGACCGTAGTTCTCCTTTTCAACATCCCACCTATACGTTGGAAAGCCTTCGCTATAAAATCTACGTTTTATAGGAACCCCAGAATCAATTAGCCTACATAGATCCAGATTAATTGAATGGTCAGAAAAGCATCGCCTTGCATTTTCATCTATAAAAGAAACCAGCCAAGGATTAATGCATGGAAAATAACAAAACTGCCTAATTACGTTTGCTGCTCCACCTGGATAAGATATTGGAACAGCATCATGAGAGTGCATAGAAGGAATAGGGAATTCAGGAGATACACCCTTTACCTTTACTGAGTAATATTCGTCAATCATAGCGTCACCAAAGACGCCAACATTAAATGAATGTCTCATCTTAAACTTCTAGCTTTTCGTATAAACCCAACTTAGATGCTTTTGTAAGCCATTCTTGTTGTTCTCTTTTATTTTCACTATTAATCTGTGCTAGGTCTAGTCCCTTAATATCGGATAGAGTCTTTCTGATAGCTTCTACCTCTAGCTTAGTTAATTTTACACCTCCTCTATTGGGGTGATAGTCTTCCCACGCCTCAACAGATAAAGGCACAATAGGTCTAATCAAATCCAGCATAGCGTCCGCAAATACTCTTATTTCATATTGAGCATGTGAGTCGCAACGCAACGCCAAAAAATGAAACAAGTTATGCAAGTCAATCTTCCAATACCATTCGGTATAAAGGTTGATAGGCAAGGATATTCTAGCAAGCTCTCGACTAACTCCCTTCTCTAAGAATTCTTCATATTTAGAGTAAGCAGAGTCACAAGCGGAAGACAAATAATCAGAGAACTGCTGGCTTGTTGTATTGTCAAGCTTAGCATCTCCTCCTTGTTTGTTAACAGAGGACTGTTGGCGAGCAGTGTCTGGTATAAAGAATTCATCCTTTAAAATAGAATACCTGCCGCTGTACTCGTTAACGTTGGCTGTTCGATGTCTAATCCATTGACGAGCTATAAATATCGGCATCTTGCAATGAAACTTGAACTCGCACATCTCAAATGGAGTTGTGTGCAAATGACGCATTAAGTACCTAATTAACCCTCTATCTTCATTTAGGGTCTTAGTACCATCGCCATAGGAGACTCGTGCCGACTGAACTATGCAATAGTCGGCTGTCTTTTGGTCGTCAGGAACTAAACGAGGCATAACGTCAACAAGCGTGACGTGACCATGATCCAAACAATTAATCGTTCTTTGACTTAAATTGTTCATTACATCATATGGCATACTTCACCTCGTGACGGGGAAATCCAATATAACGTAAAATGAATACTTGTTCAAGCAGGTGGACCACTTGCAGCCTGAACAGCTGGAGACCAACCTGTGGTTAAAAACTTAGTTAATTCTTCTCTATTTAAATGATACCTTTTTTTATCTTCATAAGACGATTTATTAAGTCTATTGTTTTGAAGATAGCTTCTAGAACCTCTTTGCTGCTTTAGCCTGATATCTGCTCCATTGGGAGTTAAAGAACCCTTGACAATCTCCCAAGGTGACAATTTATACATAATTTCTTTGTCTGGGGCCCCCAAACTAAAGTGGGAAGAAATCCATGGCTCACCTTCCATAGTTTTTACAAGATCGCTCCACTCTATGCCCTCCTCATCGCCTAAAGCAGCAAAATAGTCTTGCTTGCTACTAGGAGTCTTTGGCTCGGGTTGCTCTTCTTCTAAAAAAGCTCTAAAACTACATAACTTGAACATAATACTATATATAAATAAAACACATAAAAATGCGAGCTAAAATGAAAAAGTGGAATGACTTCTTAAAAGAACAGTTATCAAAAGACCTTGAACAAGAGGGCTTTACAATGTTTTTCAAAAAAGAAGGCCAATACTATGCTGTAAAAGAAAAAGATCGAATAATGTTCGCAAAAATAAAGACAAAAGATATAAAAGACATAAACACAGATAAAGAAAACATACAGTTTCTAGGCCGTAATATAAAAACTGGTGGGGATGAAACATTTACGGCAAAAGATATAAAGGATATTCACGTCTGTGAAAAAGAGGAAATAGACAATGTTCTTTCCTAAGAACGACAAAAGACAATTTACTTGCTTTGTATGTGGAGTTGCTTTTGAAGATTTTGGCACCTTTAACAATCATATTGTTGAAAGCCATGACGAAGGAAGAGAATACGTAAAATGCCCATTGCAACGGTGCGGTGCTTGTGTTAGAGACCTGCGTCAACACTTTAAGAGTAAGCACAGAACAGAACAAGTACCAAAACAAGGCCAAATGAGAGCAACAATATGGAAAGATCAAGATAAAAAAACAGGACAAGTATCACAGAAGAAAACCAAGTTCAGAGAAGGTTATATGTACTCTGCGAAGAACGGCAAAGAAGTACATTACAGGTCAGGGATGGAATGTGAAGTATATGAATGCTTAGAGGCAATGCAGGAAGTTATAAGCTACGAAGTAGAACCGTTTAAGCTGAACTATTCTTTCAATGGAAACGTACATGAATACAACCCAGATCTACAAGTGTTTTTTAGCGACGGTAGGGTAGAGATATGGGAAATTAAGCCATCGAACCAAACTACGCTACCTAAAAACAATGCCAAATGGGCGTCTTGCCAATACTTTTGTGAATCCAGAGGATATCAATTCATGGTATTAACAGAGGTGGGTCTACAGAAATTGAAAAAAGGTATTAAACTTTAACCAAGTTGACCCTATAGTTGTACACTGTAGGCTTTGGAAACCTAGTCCTAATTCTCCTGTTTCTATTTTCAATTTTTTTTTCTGTTTTCTTTCTTTTCAAGAAACCAAATATGTTCATTTCGTTATACCCTGAATAAAAGGAACCAGTAGTTTATCAATTTTTTGATAAAGGTCCTGCAGTGTGCCGTCATTATTCAGGAAAAAGTCATAATATTCAATACCGTCTGGTGGGTTTAAATGAGCGATTGATCCCAGATTTGGTATCTTCCCATCATTAAGCTTATTTAAGCAAAATTCTACTATAGGCCTTATTTGAGCCTCTGAGGGGTTGGGATCATCGTTCAAGAACCCTACTCTGTGCATCAATATTGTTATGCCACCCTTGTTCTTAATCGCTTTTGCCTCATTTATGTACCTACAGTCTGAAATTATAATGTTTTTATTTTCATTCTCTCTAAAAACTATATCAATCCAAATATCAGACTTTATTTGCCTAAAGCCATCACCAATGAATTGGAGACCTTTTCTAACATTCATTAACATTCCAGGAGGTGGGTTAGGGTCTCTTTTCCAGGCCTCAATAAAATCACGATCAACCCCAAAACTCCTCTCATAAACATTTTTAACCGCATTAGCAAAAGCTGATCTTTTCCATTGTTCATTATTATTCAATTTATTGAACAAATAATCGCAAAGAACGTCCTTGCCAGAATTAAGCTGTGCAGCTGCTCCGATAATCATGTTTATGACCCCAAGGTGATTGTGTTCATACTATTATAACAGTTGGAGACATGAAATGGAATACAAGAAACCCGTAAAAAAGGTTTGCGGTAACTGCTTGCTTTTTAACAACCTGAAGAACGAGTGCAAAGTCGCAATCCTTATAGAGGGAAAAGAGTATCACATGCCTGTATTTCAAGAAGACAAGTGTCACATGGATGATTTAGGCATACCCGTAGAGCAGGTCAGATGGTGGGTAGAAGATGAAGAAGGAAATCCATCAGAAAAAGGGAAAGTAAAAATAGAGTATCCTCGGGGATTTTTCGGAAACGAAAAATGATTAATGGAAGAAGAACCATTTTCAACCCCAATACCAACCCCACCATATGAAGAAGGCAAAGTTTTAAAGAAACTAGGAGAGCCCTGTGGGCCTCCGTGGACTTGCGAAGGAACAGGCGGATGGTGTGGATGTGATTGCCATTGTTGCCCTCCTTGTCCTTGTTTCACAGGGAGTTTTGAAGGATGCATTTTGATAGGAAGTCCTTGGGTCGAGGAAACTTTTGAGGCAGGATGCAAGTGTGACGATGGGTGCCAGCCACCGCCACCGCCACCGGTTCCACCACCGCCACCGCCACCACCACCACCACCACCAC